>JGI26083J51738_10000366_pt1 | contig 24925 bp, 25 predicted proteins | sample SaaInl85LU_5_DNA_FD_51738 | JGI IMG/M metagenome (IMG submission 51738)
GGGTCAAATGGCGGGCATAGTCTTGATTGTGGCGATGACCCTTTGCGCTGGCAGCCGCATTGAACTTGCCGCAAGGGTTAAACGCTTCGCAGGGCAGTTCAAATTCCTCGGCCATCTGGCGGGCGAAGGCAATTGCGGCGCGATTGGCTGCGATCTGGCGCCGGTCTTCGTTAAGCGCGCCGCCGTAATCCTCTGACGCCAGATCATGGGGCAGATCAATCATAAACCCCGAATTGCGCCCGGCAGGGCCATGGGCAATCCGGCTGGCCTCAAGCAGAATGATTTTATCTGCCGGGTGCAGCTGCTTGAGCCGCGCCAGTGCCGCCAGGCCAGCAAAGCCGCCGCCAATCACCAACCAATCGGCGGTTTGCTTGCCTTCCAGCCTTTGGGCCGCTGCGGCGGGCGGCAGAAGATCCGCCCAAGCGGCCGGGCCGGGATCTATGGGCAGGCGCGAGACTTTCATGGTCAATACTCTTGGTTCAGCGCGTCGGCAGCCGGGATCTCCCGCTCACGCCGCGCGATATAGTCGCCTAGGGCTTCATCAATGCCAGGATCCAATTTTGGTTCCTCATATTCGTCGAGCATCTGACGCGCGCGTATCAACCCGCGGGTGTTTGTGTCCAGCGCGCCATCCGCCTGCCATTGTTCAATCGAATTATTGTCAAACATCTCTGGCATGAAAAAGGCGCGTTGGAAATTTTCAAGCGTATGGGAATGGCCAAGGTAATGCCCGCCCGGCCCAATGTCGCGCACCGCCTGCATGGCTGCATCAAAATCATCCCAGCGTATGCCCTCGGCCATACGATAGCCCATGGCGCAAAGCTCCGCGTCCACCACGAATTTTGACATCGAGCAATGCATACCAGCTTCGTTCCATCCGGCGCTGTGCCAGATGTAATTCGCCCCGGCCATGAGCACGGCATTCAAGGTCATGGCACTTTCATATCCCGCCTGCGCGTCAAGGGTTTTCGCCCCGCCCAAAGTATTTGAAGTCCGCCAGGGTACGTTATAGTGGCGCGCCATTTGGCCAATCATGAAATTCATCAAACTGATTTCTGGCGTGCCGGCCATAGGGGCGCCGGATCGCATACTGACGGTGGCCAAATAATGGCCATAGATCGCAGGCATGCCTTTGCGGACAACCTGCGTATAGGCCAGACAGCTGAGGGCTTCGGCATTGAGCTGCGCCACGGTTGGGGCGACGGATGCGGGTGTATTGGCGCCGCCCAGAACGAAGGGGCTGCATAGGATGGGTTGGTTGTATTTGGCAAAGGCCCGCAGCGCCCCCAGCATTGTTTCATCCCAAACCAGCGGGCTGTTTCCATTGCAATTGCCTGTGACGACCGGATGGCTTTGCATATAATCCGCACCAAAGAGCAGGGCACACATCTCCATGACATCCTCGGCATTTTTGGGACTGGTGGTCATGCCCATGAAGGTCTTGTCGGAATGTTTCATCGACGAATAGGTAATGCGCAAATGCCTTTGGCTGATCGGGTGATCATAGGGTTCTACAATGTGGTGAGCGGAAGAGTGCATCGCGGGCAGCATATGAGATAACTTGTGAAAATTTGCCAAGTCTTCCAGGGTTGGATTGCGCCTGATATCGTCGAGGTCCCGCAGATAGGGCGCGCCGGTCATCGGCACAAAGATGGAGTGATCGTGACCGAACGGCAGGTTATTGGCGGGGTTTCGCGCGTGGTAGGTGAAGCTTGAGGGGATGGAGGAGATCAGCTCACGCACAAGACCGCGGTCCAAATGCACCCGGTCGCCATCGCGAATATCGGCCCCCGCGGCACGCCAATCTGCAATGGCGATGGGGTCGCGAAACACCACTCCGACATCCTCAAGCACGCTCATTGAGGCCGCATCGATCTTCTCGATCTGGTCTTGATCCATGGGTTCGGTCAAGGGCAGGCGGCGTTTCAGCGCGGGCAACATCGTAACATCGCGGGTTTGTCTTATGGTTTTTCGCGCGCCGCGGCCGCGCCGCGTGGTGCCAACGGCATCAGCCATGAGTGTTCCTCCCCTTTGGCAAGACTTGCGGCCCGTTCCCGTTACCCGACATTGTCGCCATCGGCTGGATCGGTGAGATCAATCCAAATGGTTTTGATTTCGGTGAATTGGTCATGGGCATGAATACCATTGTCGCGCCCGCCGAAGCCCGATTGTTTATAACCGCCAAAGGGCGTGGCGATGGACCCTTCGCCATAGGTGTTGACGGTCACGGTTCCGGCCTTGATGTCGCGGGCGGCGCGAATGGCGTTGCGGGTATTGGCGGTGAAGACGGAGGCGGCCAAGCCGTAGTTGGTGTCATTGGCCAGCGCAATGGCCTCATCATTGCTGGCCACGGTGAGCACGCTCAAGATTGGTCCAAAAATTTCATCAATGGCTTTGGCATCTTTTGGGCTGATCTCGTAAATTGTTGGCTGCACAAAGGGCCCCTCTGCCGTGCCACCAGCCAATGCGGTCCCTGTCAGATAGCTGGCCACTTTGGCGCAATGCTCTGCATCAATAAGCGCGCCCAGGTGATGAGCGGGGTTGAGCGGATCGCCTGTTTTCCAATCTCGCAACCGCGCCAAGATCCGCTCCAATAGGGGCTCTTTCACGGCGTGATGGACAATCAGACGCGAGGCGGCGGAACAATTCTCTCCCATGTTCCAAAAGGCAGCATTGACCACATGACTGGCCACTGCATCGAGATTTTCAGCATCATCAAACACCACGCAGGGGTTTTTGCCGCCACATTCCAGCACAACTTTCTTTAAATTGCTGTCAGCGGCGTAGCGCAGGAAATGCCGCCCGGTCTCGGTTGAGCCTGTGAAACTGACCATATCCACATCCATGTGAAGCCCAAGCGGCGCGCCGACAGTCGGCCCATCACCGGGCAAGACCTGCAAGACCCCGCGGGGCAGGCCGGCCTCTGCGGCCAATTCGGCCAAGCGCAAGGCGGTGAGGCTGGTTTGCTCCGCGGGCTTTACGATGACAGAATTGCCCGCAGCCAAAGCGGGCCCGATTTTCCACGCCATCATGAGCAGTGGGAAGTTCCAGGGCAAAATAGCGGCGACGACACCAATGGGTTCGCGCAGGATCATGGCGACGGCATCCTCTTGCGCCGGGGCCATTTGGTCATAAATTTTATCGATCAACTCCGCGTGCCATTTCAAGGTTTCGATGGTCTCGGGAATGTCGATGGTTTCGCAATCTAAGATCGGCTTGCCGCTGTCGAGACTTTCCATCACCGCCAATTCCCGGCGGTTGCGTGTGATCAACTTGCACAGGCGGACCAGCACCTCTTTGCGTTGCGATGGCGCGCGTTTGGCCCAATGGCCTTGATCGAAGGCCTCGCGGGCTCTGGACACTGCCAGATCCACATCGGTCGCATCACAGCCGGAAATTTCGGCCAGCGGCAGCCCGGTGGCAGGGTTGAAAGTGGTAAAAGCGGCGCCATGGCCGGCGCGGTATTTGCCGTCAATAAAAGCGGTGCGCGGGAGGTCGAGATCTGCGGCCAGCGCCTTATACTCTGCGGTTGTTAGTAAGTCGCTCATGCGCCTTCTCCCATGATATGTGCAATGGCGATGTCCATCGTTGCGATGACCTCAGCCAGTTGGCGTTTGTCGTCTTTGTTGAGCGGTTGCAGCGGCTTGCGGGGCGGGCCTGCGTCAATGCCGCGTAGGGTCAGGCCGTATTTGATACATTGAACAAATTTCCCACCCTGCTCGAGCACCCGCATCAAGGGCAGCATGGCCGACATGATCGCGCGCCCTTTGGTGAAATTTCCCTCCACAGCGCAGCTTTGGTACAGAGCAATATGCGCCTCGGGGGCAAAATTGGACCCGGCGCAGACCCAGCTGCGCGCGCCCCAGGCGAAGAATTCCAACGCCTGATCATCCATGCCGCAAGACAGGGCAATATGCGGATAATCGCGGGCCAGCATATGCAGCCGATTGGGATCGCCCGAGCTTTCCTTAATGGCGCAGAAATTTGGGCTGCGGCCCAGACGGTCGAGGGTCTCCTCATCCATATTGACGCACATACGGCCGGGATAATTGTAGAGCATGGCCGGCAGATCTGCCGCGCGGTCGATCGCCAAAGCATGCAGGGCAATCTCGCGACCTGTCGGATAGGCATAGGGCGGGGTGGCAATCAAAAGNGCATCTGCACCCGCTTNTTTGGCCGCCTTGGCATAGAGAATTGAATCCTCCGTACGAATAGCGCCCGTGCCCACAATCATCGGCCGCCTTCCGGCAATGATTTCATGCGCAACAGACATCATTTCAACCCGCTCATCGGTGCTCTGAGCGTAATACTCGCCGGTTGTGCCCGCGATAATCAAACCATGAACTCCAGCCTCGATCAGACGGTTGATCGTGGCCTCCAATGCGTCCTGATTTAAGGAAAAATCACTGTGATAAGGGGTGATCACGGGGGTATAGATGCCTTCAAATTGCATTGGCTGTCTCCTTCGGGCTGGCCAGTTCAACGGGCAATGGATCGGGGCGCACGAAACGCTCCATACGGTCTTGCGACAGGGCCCAATGCTGCAAAGTCAGATCAACGGCGACCTCTGCGTGCCGGTTTTCAATGGCGGCGATCATCTGGTCATGCTGTTCGCAGGCCTGTCTGACCAGCGCGCTTTCAGCCGGTGACGCGGGTCGATAGAAGGTTTGGCTCAGGCGCGTATGATCAATGAGCATGCGCTGGAGGCTTGGGATCAAGTAGCAATTTTGCGACATATCCCCAATGATGTGATGGAATTGATGATTGTGCATCGCCGCTTGTGCGGGGTCATTGTTGAGGGTGGCCTTTTTAAACTGTTGCTGGCTGATTTTGAGCGCCTTCAGCTGTGNCAGGCTGCGATTTTCACAGGCAAGACGCGCGATATTGGCATAGATCAGTGGCGCCGTTTGGAAAAAACTGCGCATCACGGCNATGTNCATCGAGACGACCTTTGCCCCCTTATTTTGGGTGATATCGACAAAGCCTTCTCCGGCGAGTTTTTGCAAAACTTCGCGCAGCGGGGTGCGTGACATGCCAAATTCTGCACCGAGTTTGGCCTCGTCCAAATCACTGCCCGGTGGCAGCGCGAGCGAAAGGATTTGGTGACGGATCGCGTCCAGACATTGAGATTTGCGGCTAGTCGTCATAGGGTCTCCTTGCCTTATATTGTATACATATTGCATACAATAATTTTACAAAGACGACCCTAGAGAGGTCTATCTGCGACAGAATGGGCCGTTAGGCCAATGTTCTGCCATAAAATCCGAGATGCTCTTGCTCTGAGAATCGCCGGCCGGGGGTTTCGTAATAGGTTAAAACCGCATTGATTCTCGGCCGGTCTCCCTCCACCGGCGTGACCCGGTGCGCGGTATTCACGCCGCGAAACACGTTCAAGGTTCCGGCGTCTTGCGGGCAAATCTGCGTCTGGCGCTTGCCCATCAAAAGCTCTGCCACCCCGGCATAGTTGGGATCCTCTGCGGTGCGCAGATCGCGCAGATACTCAAACTCACCGCCGGCCTTTGGGGCTTGTAGAAGCAGCGTTGTGGTAAATTCTGAGCGGTCAAAATGCCAATTCAGCGCCTCGCCATGGTAATAGGTCATGACATTGGCCCCGGCGATTCGATCATCCATTGTGTAAAGCGCGGGCTTATTCATGACATGGGCCAAAAAACTGGCAAAAGCAGGCCAGTCATAAAGCCGGGTTATGGGGCTGCCCTCAATTTGATCGGCACAGATTGTATGATTGATGGTTTGCAGCTCTTGCAAGGCTGGATGACCGGGCGCGAGGCCAGGAATCTCTTTTTTGAAATAGATGTTATGGGCCCGCTTATGCACAAAAGCATCTCGCGCGATGACTGGTTTGACCCAATCGAGCGTGCGTTCTATGGCCTCGGGGCGTAGGAAGCCAGGCAGGTTGAAAAGTCCTTGAGTGTCAAGATCGGCCTGGCATCGCGCACAAAGCGCGCGGAACTCGGCACTGTCAGGTTGGTCAATCGGGTAGCGGTCGGTGTCAATAATATCCATATCCGCAGTGCACCGGTTTTCACTGGCTTTGTCAAAAAAAAACGCCAGGCGGACCCAGCGTTTTTTGTTTTTTGAGGACCTTTTTACAGGCTGGCGGTCAAAGCGGCCACGATGGCATCACCCATCTGTGTTGTGGAAACAGCGGTATCGCCTTCGGCCTGCAACAGATCGGCCGTGCGGACCCCATCGGCGAGGACTTTTTCGACCGCAGTTTCAATCCGTGTCGCTTCCGCGCCCAGATCAAAAGAATAGCGCAGCGCCATGGCGAAAGACAAAACGCAGGCCGTTGGATTGGCTTTGCCCTGTCCTGCAATATCTGGTGCGGAGCCATGCACCGGCTCATAGAGTGCTTTCGGACGGCCATTTTCCATTGGCGCGCCAAGGCTGGCAGAGGGCAACATGCCCAGCGAGCCTGTCAACATCGCGGCGCAATCGGAGAGGATATCGCCAAATAAATTGTCGGTGAGGATCACGTCAAATTGCTTCGGTGCACGCACCAGCTGCATCGCGCCATTATCCGCGTACATATGCGACAGTTCGACATCGGCGTAATCGGCCTGATGCACTTCTGTCACCACATCGCGCCACAAAACGCCTGCTTCCATCACATTGGCTTTTTCCATTGAGCAAACCCGATTGCTGCGGCGGCGGGCCAGCTCAAAGGCCGCGCGCGCGGCGCGTTCAATTTCGGATTCAGTATAGCGGTGGGTGTTGATGCCGACGCGCTCGTTGCCTTCTTTGAAGATGCCGCGCGGCTCGCCAAAATAGCTGCCGGAGGTCAATTCGCGCACGATAACGATATCGAGGCCCGCAACCACATCGCGTTTGAGCGAGGAGAAATCGGCCAGCGCGTCAAAACATTGCGCAGGACGTAGGTTTGCGAAGAGATCCATCTCCTTGCGCAGGCGCAGCAGGCCGCGTTCTGGTTTCAAGGAAAAATCAAGAGTGTCATATTTTGGTCCGCCAACAGCGCCAAGCAATACCGCATCCGCGGCCTGTGCTTTTGCCATTGTGTCATCATGCAAAGGCACGCCGTGCACATCATAGGCCGCGCCGCCAACCAGATCTTCGGACACGTCAAAATGGACGTCCCGATGTTCGGCCAGCCAGGCAATGACTTTGCGCACTTCGGTCATGACTTCAGGACCAATCCCGTCGCCGGGCAAAATTAGGAGGGAGTGGGTGCTCATGGATAGCCCTTTCGTTTGTGTCAGCTTGCTGACTAGCCCCATGGGCCTATGGGGTCAAGGAAGTGAGACATCCTGCCAGACCAATCTGTGCGAATTTCCATGGGGGTCAGGAAAATCCTTGGTTGGCCAATGAACCCTGCCGTCGTGCAAGGCAAAGTCCCGAGAGTGTAGGATATAATTGACCCGTAGATTTCCGGGCCGCGGATCGGGCCAATCCACTGTGTCGAGCTGCGCCGGACCGCGATGCCGCGGGTTGGCAGATGCTTGCCCGCCTGGGCTGGCAGGCGTCGGGTCTTGCAGCTTGGGATGGGCCAGAAGCTGCCGCATCACCTCATTGTGCCCCTCGCCATCAAAAGGATCAAGATTGGTATTGGCCAGCAGCACGAAGGGTGTGGGGAGTTGATCTATCAGGGCGGCGGCATAGGCAATCTCATCGGCATTGCGGCGGCCGTTGCGGTCCTCTGGCCCGTCAAAGACTGGTGGGCTGGCGTGAAATGTGAGGAGGGAAATGGGGTGCTGCTGCCAGGTGATCGAGGTCTGCAGCATCGCCACATAGGCCAGCCTTTGCACCTTGGCAATTTCAGGCGGGTCTGTACTTTGCGTTTGCGGCACCTCCGCCCAAAGAACTTGGCTGTGATCTTGGCTATTTTGCACGTCGAATGGCAGGCGCGATAGAAGCAAAAGCCCTCTTTGCCCGGCGAAAATGCCATAGCTTTGCGCATCCCCGGGCCCACCGATCTGCCCATTTCCATCAATATCGACGCCGGTTGCCACCCCGGTGTTGGGCCGTGGTGCCAAAAGATTTTGCATCTCCCAACCCTGCGCTTTGAGCGCCGATTGAAAGGCGCGCGCCGCGCGCAGCTCTGCATCCCAATCAAAGCGTTGCAGCGCCAAAACATCCGGTTTGATTGTGGCTATAAGCCGGAGCGCTGCGCGAATTTGGGATGATTTTCCGTATAGGATGTCGCGGTATAAGAGCCCCGGCGCATTACGCTCAAGCGCGGCGGTGTAGCTGGCCAATCGCAGTGTTTCACTGACGGCTGGCGCAGGGTAGATCAGACATAAAAGGATCAAAAGAGCGAGCGCGCGCATCCAGGCCCGAAACCTGCGCAGATATCGTCGCCGGCGCATCGATGGATGCGACGGGTGGATGAACAAAATGGCATTTGGGTCGAATGTCTGGCTCATGGCGAGCCTGAGTGGAGATCAAAACTCTTAATATTCGATCAATTATTAAGTGAATTACGCGACGTTTTTCAAATCCCCTGTCGCGCGGGGGGGGTGTTTTGGCCAGCCGATCTTTGGCTGGCCAAAGCGATCAGACCCAAGGAGCGCTCTGCGCCATTTGCGCTTCAAAGGCGTCGACAGAAGCAATTTTTTCCATCGATAGGCCGATGTCGTCGAGCCCATTAATCAAGCAATGCTTGCGGTGTTGATCCAAATCGAAGGCGATGACCTCGCCATCAGAGGTCTCAATCTGCTGGTTTTCCAGATCAACCACCATGCGCGCATTGCTGCCTTTTTCGGCATCTTTCATCAGAAGTTGCAGCTGGTCTTCGGAGACAACCACAGGCAAGATACCGTTTTTAAAGCAGTTGTTGTAAAAGATATCCGCAAAGCTGGTTGAGATCACGCAGTGGATGCCAAAATCGAGCAACGCCCAAGGCGCATGTTCGCGTGAGGAGCCACAACCGAAATTGTCACCGGCAACCAAAATATTGGCGCCTTTATAGGCGTCTTTGTTGAGCACGAAATCGGGGTTGTCGCTGCCATCGAGATTATAGCGCATCTCATGAAAGGCGCTGACGCCAAGCCCGGAGCGTTTGATGGTTTTCAAAAACTGCTTTGGAATGATCATATCGGTGTCGATATTGATCAACGGCATGGGGGCCGCGATGGCGGTGAGTTTTTCGAATTTTTCCATTAGAGCATCTCCCGCACATCAGTCAGTTTTCCGGTAAGGGCCGCAGCGGCAGCCATGGCAGGGCTCATCAAATGCGTACGCCCGCCGCGGCCTTGGCGGCCTTCAAAGTTGCGGTTTGACGTGGCCGCGCAGCGTTCGCCCGGTTGCAATTGGTCGGGGTTCATCGCCAGACACATTGAGCATCCCGCCAGGCGCCATTCGAAGCCGGCCTCCTTGAAGATGTCCGCCAGACCTTCTTCTTCGGCCTGCGCACGCACCAAACCCGAGCCTGGCACGATCATCGCGCGCATACCCTCTTTGATCTTACGACCCTTCAAAATTTTCGCCGCCGCGCGCAGATCCTCGATCCGCCCGTTGGTGCAAGAGCCGATGAAGACTGTATCAATCTCAATGTCACACAGGGGTGTGCCCGCTGTGAGGCCCATATAGTCTAGGCTGCGCTGGGCCGCCTCGACTTTGCCGCCAGAGAAATCCTGCGCCGAAGGCACGCTTGCGGTGATCGGCAAGACATCCTCTGGGCTGGTGCCCCAAGTGACCACAGGGGCGATATCCTCACCCTTCAAGGTTAAGACCTTGTCGAAATGCGCATCATCGTCGGTGTAGAGCGTTTTCCAATAGGCCAGCGCGGCCTCCCATGTTTCGCCGCTGGGCGCATTGGGGCGGCCTTTGCAATATTCGAATGTGGTCTCATCCGGCGCGATGAGACCTGCGCGTGCGCCGCCTTCGATGGCCATGTTGCACACAGTCATGCGCCCTTCCATTGACAGGCTGCGAATGGCCTCGCCGCAATACTCAATCACATAGCCTGTGCCACCGGCCGTGCCGGTCTCACCGATCACTGCCAAGGTGATATCTTTCGCCGTCACGCCCGGGCTCAATTTGCCGGTAATTTCGACCTTCATGTTTTTTGATTTTTTCTGGATCAAAGTTTGTGTGGCCAGAACATGCTCCACCTCAGAGGTGCCGATGCCATGGGCCAGCGCGCCAAAGGCGCCATGGGTGGCAGTGTGGCTGTCGCCGCAGACAATTGTCATGCCGGGCAGGGTCCAACCCTGCTCAGGGCCGATTATGTGCACAATGCCCTGGCGCACGTCATCCACCGGGTAATAGACAAGCCCGAATTCGCGCGCGTTGGTGTCCAGAGCTTCCACTTGGATGCGGCTTTCTTCGTTTTCAATGCCCTTCAGACGGTCCAGGGTTGTGGGCACGTTGTGATCGGGCACAGCGATGGTTTTTTCTGGCGCGCGCACCGTCCGGCCATTCATCCGCAAGCCTTCAAAGGCTTGAGGGCTGGTCACTTCGTGGACCAAATGGCGGTCGATATAGAGCAGGCAGGTGCCATCTTCGGCTTCATGGGCGACATGCGCGTCCCAGATTTTATCATAGAGTGTTTTAGGGGCCATGTGAGGCGTTCCTTTTGTTGTTCGTCGAATGTGTCGTGTCTTGCAGAGGGGATTAGCCGTGAAGACGCGGCCGTAGGTTGGATTTTGCCACACCAAAGAAGCGCCAAGGCAGGCGCGCTCTATCGGCGATATCAAAGACCATACTCATGCTCATGCCGCTGAATACCCCGGCCCAAGGCCCGGCACAAGCCTCCAGATGTTGCAGGTTTACGCCTATTTCCCTGCCGAAGTGGGCGCTTCTGCGAATTCCAGCAAATCGCCAGGCTGGCAGTCCAATGCGCGGCAAATTTTCCCCAAAGTGTCGAATCGCACCCCTTTGGCTTTGCCAGATTTCAGCAGGCTGAGATTGGCCTCTGTTAAGCCAATTTCAGCGGCGAGATCTTTTGAGCGCATTTTGCGCAGCGCCAACATGACATCTAACCGAATGATAATCGCCATCACACAATACTCTCATGTTCGGCCTTGAGCACAAGCGCCTGGGTCAGAACCCATCCGATGATCCAGATCATCACCCTAGCTAGAAGGAAACCGGCGTCGGTGGGTTCATAAGTAAATTATCGTTTTATAGGACCTCTGCACAACGCCCTTTCAACATGAAATGAGGGCAGCGCCGGCCTGGGCGGGCGCATATGTTTGGTGGTGAAATCACTGCAAAATTTGAGCAATGTCCATATATATCAGCATGTTGAGATGGTGAGCGCGCCTGCCGGGGGGCAGGCAGGCGCAGCCCGGTGTTGCCACCGGGCAGAGTGTTTTGGCTTGACGGTTGGGTTGTTCAGAGGTTTTAATAATTAATTTTCCAATTAATTAATATTGAGGCGACATCAAAGGCACGAAATGCGATATTTTTCCGTTTTGGGGCCGGATGGCCACAGTTTTACGGCCGATCAAAGCAGGTGATTGAGGAATCTAAATGAGGCTGCTAAGGGTGAAACCACCCGGCGCCGGGATGTTGCGGCGATTTTTTTGGAGGACATGGTCCTGTCTTTGACGTCTGACGCGGAAGGATCCGCGCGCAAATTGGCCAAAGGCCAATCGAGTGTTACGAGCGATGCTATCTTGGCCGCCGTGTTAAAATCCCTAGACGATGATAAAGCCGAAGATGTCGTGCAAATAGATTTGCGGGGCATCTCTGAGATTGGCGATCATATGGTGATCTGTTCAGGGCGCTCTACGCGCCAAGTTGCGGCCATCTCCGAAAAGTTGAAGAGCCGCTTGAAAGATGATCTTGGTATTCTGTCAAAGGTCGAAGGCAAGGGCACGGGCGATTGGGTGCTTGTGGATACGGGCGATGTGATTGTGCATGTGTTCCGCCCGGAAGTGCGCGAATTTTATCAGTTGGACCAAATGTGGCTCGAGCCTGGAGCGCCAAGCCCGACTGAGGCTTAATGCGCCTGCGTATTCTCGCCATTGGACGCCTGCGCAACGGGCCTGAAAAAGATCTCATTGAAGATTACATCTCTCGGTTCAACCGCAGCGGTCGCCCGTTGGGGCTTGGACCTGTTGAGCTGACCGAATTGGAAGATAAAAAAGGCGGTGGCAAGGCAGCGGAAGCGGCTTTGTTGCTCAAGGCCATTGGGCCAAGCGCGACGGTGATTGCATTGGATGAGCGGGGCAAGCTGCAGAGCTCTCCAGATTTTGCGGCGCATCTTGCCCAAATTCGCGATACCGCACCCAGCGAGTTGGTCTTTGTCATCGGGGGGGCAGATGGTCTGGACCCCGCTGTACTGCAGCGCGCAGATTTTGCGCTGAGTTTTGGGGCGATGGTTTGGCCGCATATGCTGGTGCGCGTTATGCTGACCGAACAGCTCTACCGCGCGGCCTCCATCCTCGCAGGCGGCCCCTATCACCGGGTATAAACAGGTATAAAAGTGGTTGTCAGACGGTGCTCGACTGCCCTAGTGTCAAAGAAAATACGAGGAGTTACAGGATGCGAACACGCGCTGCGGTGGCCATGGAAGCCGGCAAACCACTTGAAATCATGGAGGTCAATCTCGAGGGCCCAAAGGCCGGCGAGGTTTTGGTGGAAATCAAAGCCACCGGTATTTGCCACACGGATGAGTTCACCCTATCTGGCGCTGATCCCGAGGGGTTGTTCCCTGCGATTTTGGGCCATGAGGGCGCAGGGGTCGTGGTGGAATGCGGCCCGGGTGTGACCAGCTTGAAGCCCGGCGATCATGTCATTCCGCTTTACACGCCAGAGTGCCGCAGCTGTGACTATTGCCTCAATCCAAAAACCAACCTGTGCCAAGCGATCCGCAGCACCCAGGGGCAAGGCCTGATGCCAGATGGCACCAGTCGGTTTTCCATGCTCGATGGTACGCCAATTTTGCACTACATGGGCTGTTCCACCTTCGCCAATCACACGGTTTTGCCAGAGATTGCTTTGGCCAAAGTGCGCCCCGATGCGCCCTTTGACAAGATTTGCTATATCGGCTGCGGTGTGACCACCGGCATTGGCGCGGTGATCAATACGGCCAAGGTCGAGATTGGCAGCACGGCGATTGTCTTTGGTTTGGGCGGTATTGGCTTGAATGTGATTCAAGGTTTGCGATTGGCTGGGGCCGATCAGATTGTTGGTGTGGATCTAAATCCCGGCAAGATTGAGATGGCCCGCCGCTTTGGTATGACTGATTTTGTCAATCCGGCCGAGGTGAGCGGTGATTTGGTCGCCCATTTGGTCGCGCTGACCGGCGGCGGGGCGGATTACACATTTGATGCAACAGGCAATGTTGATGTGATGCGCAGCGCTTTGGAATCGGCCCATAAGGGGTGGGGGGAAAGCGTGATTATTGGGGTGGCGCCTGCTGGAGCTGAAATCAGCACCCGTCCGTTCCAGCTGGTTACGGGCCGCGTCTGGCGCGGCACGGCTTTTGGCGGCGCCCGTGGGCGCACGGATGTGCCAAAGATTGTCGATTGGTACATGGACGGCAAAATTGAGATTGACCCCATGATCACCCACACCATGCCTTTGGAGGATATCAACAAAGGCTTTGATCTGATGCATGCGGGCAAATCCATCCGCGCAGTGGTTGAATTTTAAGGCCAGAGCTCGCCGCGCGCCAGGATCTGCGCTTTTCGGGCTTTCGCCCGGTGAAATTAGAGCTAATGTGAGGGGCGCGCTATGCGCCCTTTTCGCATGAAGTGTACCCCTCGATGATTGACGTTCTTCTCAAAACATTGCCCTTTTTCGCCATTGTGGGTCTTGGCTATGGCGCGGCGCGGACGGCGTTCTTTCCTGAAGTGGCTACGGCCTATCTGACGAAATTCGTGTTTTATTTTGCTTTGCCGGCGATGATTATCCGGTTTTCTGCCAATCTATCCTTTGCGGATTTGATCAATATTCCCTTTATATCTGCCTATCTATCCGCCTCACTGCTGATCTATCTGCTGGCCACGGGGGTTGCGATGCTGCGACGACGCAATGTGGCTGAGGCGGCGGTGGAGGCGCAATGCGCCACGATTGGCAATGTGGGATTTTTGGGCATTCCGATGTTGGCCATGCTGATGGGACCGGAGGCTGTGCTGTGGGTCATGTTGGTGCTGGCCATTGATCAACTGGTGTTCGGCAGTTTGATTGTGATCTTAATTGTCGGCTCGCGCGATGGGCGCATGAGCTTTGGGGTGCTGCGCACGGTCGGGCTTGGGTTGATCAAAAATCCGATGATCATGGCGATGATTGTCGGTTTGCTCTGTTCCTCATCGGGGGTCGTCCTGCCCGCCCCCGCGACAGAATTCTTCGACATTTTGGGCGCGGCCGCAACGCCCGGTGCGCTTTTTGCCATTGGCGCCTCCTTGGCCAGCAAATCGGCTGAGCGGCTCTCTGTGGCCAGTTGGCTGGCCTTTTGTAAGTTGATCTTACATCCGGCGGCTGTGGCGATTGCCGCGCTTTTTATCTTTCCGGTTGCCGCCTATCCCGCTGCGGTTTTGATTGCGGCGACGGCTTTGCCGGTTGCGGGCAATATCTTTATTCTGGCGACGCATTATGAGGTGGCGCCGCAGCGGGTCTCGGCGTCAATTTTCCTCTCGACCGTCGCCTCGGTGGTTACGGTGTCTTTGATCATCGCATGGGTCAGCGCCCTGTACAGCTAATCGCCCCTTTTGGCTGTGCTACGGTGTGATCTGGGGGCTTGGCCCTTGCAAACCGGAGCGAATTGAGTTTTCACCAAGTGACATTTGCAAAGGGGTTTTCCATGGAAATCAAATCTGAGAACGCGTGTTTCGGTGGAACGCAGGGGGTTTATGCCCATGCGTCGGAGGCCTGTGGGGGCGAGATGACCTTCGGTTTGTTTTTGCCCGAAGAGGCCAAGCTCGGCCCGGTGCCTGTGCTGTGGTATCTGTCAGGCCTGACCTGCACCCATGAAAATGCCATGACCAAAGCGGGTGCGCAGGCCTGGGCGGCGCAAGAGGGGATTGCCTTGGTCCAGACACATCCCCGCGCGGCGCCGATGTTGCCGATGATGCGGCCTATGANCTGGGGCAAGGCGCTGGGTTTTATGTCAACGCCATACAGCCGCCATGGGACAGGCATTTTCGCATGTGGGATTACATTGCNNANGAGCTTCCGGCGCTGCTCGGGCGCGCATTTGCCGTTGATTTGGAACGCCAATCCATCACAGGCCATTCCATGGGCGGGCATGGGGCCTTGACCCTCGCCATGGGCCGGCCGGGGCAATACCGCAGCGTTTCGGCCTTTTCTCCCATTTGCAATCCAATGGGGTCAGACTGGGGGCAAAAGCAGTTCACCAGCTATCTGGGGGATGATCAAAGCCTCTGGAAGCCGCATGACGCCAGCCATCAAATGCAAGAGGTTGGCTTTGATGGGCCGGTGCTGATCGACACAGGCACGCAAGATCAATTTTTGGACCTCCTCAAACCCGAAACCCTGGCCTTTGCCATGGCCAAGCGGCGCCAAGACGGGCATCTGCGGATGCAAAAGGGCTATGATCATTCCTATTTTTTCGTTTCGAGTTTTATGGAAGATCACGTCGCTTTCCATGCCGAAGCCCTTTATGCGGAGTGAGCTATGACGCAATATGATTTGGTGATTATTGGCTCGGGCCCCGGAGGGCGCGCGGCGGCGATACAGGCGGGCAAGCTCAAGCGGCGGGTTTTGGTGATTGATCGCAAGGATCGCTTTGGTGGCGTTTCGGTCCACACGGGCACAATCCCCTCCAAAACTCTGCGTGAGACCGTGCTCAACCTCTCGGGATGGCGGGAGAGGAGTTTTTATGGCCGGTCATATCGCGTGAAAGATGAGATTGGCGCCGATGATCTCAAGATGCGCCTGCACAAGACACTCGATTATGAGGTGGATGTGCTGGAGCATCAATTCAACCGCAATCATGTGGAAACCATGAGCGGTTTGGCCCGGTTCATCAGCCCGAATGAGGTGGAGGTCACCGCCGAAAATGGCGAAGTGACCACGGTTGCCGGTGCGCATTTTCTGATTGCCACCGGCACCTATACCTATCGGCCTGACAACGTGCCATTCAATGGCACCACCATTCTGGACAGCGATGAGTTCTTGGAAATGGCGCAAATTCCGCGATCTTTGATTGTGATCGGTGCCGGGGTGATCGGTGTGGAATACGCCACGATGTTTTCTGCTCTCGATGTGAAAGTGACTTTGATTGAGCCTCGGGAAACGTTCTTGGACTTTATTGATAAGACGTTGATCCAGGAATTTACGTATGAGATCCGTGAAAACGGTGTTGAATTAAGGCTGGGTTCAGCGGTGGCTAAGATCGAAGATTGCGACAGCCATGTGGAAGTTGCGCTTGAAAATGGCCGTCATGTGCGCGCNGAAATGCTGCTCTTTGCAGCCGGACGCATGGGGGCGACGCAGCGCTTGGGGCTGGACGCCGCTGGGCTCAAGACCGATCACCGCGGACGGTTGAGTGTGGATCGTAAGAGCTATCAAACAGATGTGCCGCATATCTATGCGGTGGGGGACGTGATTGGTCACCCGTCGCTGGCCTCAACCAGTTTGCAGCAGGGGCGCGTGGCGGCCTGTCATGCGCTGGACACCCCAAGCCTGCCGGAAAGCCCATGGTTTCCTTATGGGATCTATTCCGTGCCGGAAATCTCGACTTGCGGCATGAGCGAAGAGGAGACTCAATCGCGCGGCATTCCCTATGAAGTCGGCATTGCGCGGTTTCGTGAAACCTCGCGCGGGCATATCATGGGGCTGGAGCATGGGATGTTAAAGATGCTGTTTTCGCTCAAAACCCGCCGGGTTTTGGGGGTGCAAATCGTTGGCGAAGGGGCAACCGAGCTGATCCATATCGCGCAAGCGGTGCTGAACCTGAAGGGCACGGTTGATTACTTTGTGCAAAATACCTTCAATTATCCGACATTGGCGGAGGCTTACAAAATCGCTGGGCTGGACGCGTTTAACCGGATGCCCATTCCTGAAGAGTTGAAAGTCAGCAAAGGGCAGAGCTTGTGATTTATGTGGATGCGGATGCCTGCCCGGTCAAGGCTGAGGTGGAGCAGGTGGCCACGCGTCACAAGGTCTCTGTGAAGCTTGTTTGCAATGGTGGTATTCGCCCCTCTGCCAACCCGCTTGTTGAATTGGTGGTTGTGGATGCCGGGCCAGATGTGGCTGATATGTGGATCGCAGAGCGGGCAGGGCCCGGTGATGTTGTGATCACCACAGATATTCCCTTGGCCGCCAAAGCTGTTGAGGCCGGAGCGCAGGTGCTCAAGCCCAATGGCGAGCCATTGACCCAGGCCAATATTGGCAACGCACTGGCCACGCGCGACCTCATGTATGATCTACGCGCCGCTGATCCTTTTCGCCAGGGAGGCGGGAAAGGATTTGCAAAATCTGATCGCTCGCGGTTTCTCAATGCGTTGGACCAGGCCTTGCGGCGCTGAGCGCTTTGGATTTCGACAGGCCTTTCGCGTCATCGGCCGGGTCGTATTTGGATCAGACCTGTAACCAAACCCGGCGTAGCGGTGAGGCATGGGACAGACAAAAACGCCAATCGGTGCGCTTTGGGCGCTTCTCGCTTCTTTGACATTTTCGGTCAATGATATGTTGATCAAATTTCTGTCCGATGGTTATGCATTGCATCAAATCGTGTTCACCCGCTCTTTGACGGGCGTCTTGCTGTTGATGATCGTCATTGTTCCCTTAACCGGCGGCTATGGCGCGCTGCGCACGCAAAAGCTTGGGCTGCATCTGATCCGCGCGCTTTTTGTGGTGGCGGCCAATCTGTTTTTCTATATGGCGCTGGCGGATTTGCCCCTGGCGATTGTCGTGGCGATCTTTTTTATTGCCCCGTTTTTAATCACGATTTTCTCGGTTATTTTCCTTGGGGAGACCGTGGGTAAATGGCGCTGGTTGGCGGTTGTGGTGGGGCTCATCGGCGTCTTGCTCATCGTGCGGCCGGGCACGGAAGCCTTTACCCTGACAACGATACTGCCCGCCCTGGCGGCGCTGTGCTATGCGGCCTTTCATATTTTGACCCGCAAAATCGGTCAGACCGAGACTTTGATTTCACTGACTTTCTATGTCCCGCTGGTGTTTTTGGCCGTGACGACGGTGATCGGCTTGACCCTTGGGCAGGGTGGTTTTGCAGGTGGTGGGCATCCTTCGGTCGAATTTTTGCTGCGCGCGTGGCAATGGCCCAGTTGGGNGGANTTATCCATCATGGTNTTTATCGGCGTTGGGGTCACCGTTGGCGGCGCGGCGATTAGCCAAGCCTATAGGGTGGCAGAGGCGGCGCTTGTGGCGCCTTTTGAATATACAGGCCTGATCTATGCCACGGCATTTGGCTATCTGCTCTTTGCGGAATGGCCAGATTCTTATGAATGGGCCGGGATGAGCCTTGTCTTGATCTCGGGCTTGGTCACAGTCTGGCGCGAGCGGGTGAATGCCCGCCCAAGGGTTGCGCCGCCCAATTCTCCACGTTAGCACTTGTGCAAAGTGAGGAGATCTTATGACCGTAGAGGCCGTTGTTTTTGATATTGGAAATGTGCTGCTGGAATGGCATCCGGAGCGCTATTTTGACCGCACCATCGGCCCTGAACGCCGCAAAGCGATGTTTGCCGATGTAGATCTGCATGCAATGAACGATCGCATTGATTTGGGCGAAGGGTTTAAAGATGTGATCTATGCCACGGCAGAAGCCTACCCCGCTTGGCGCGCGGAAATCCGCGATTGGTACGACAATTGGATAGAGCTGGCAGCACCGCCGATTGATCATTCTGTGCGTTTGCTGCGGGCGCTGAAAACTGCGGGCGTGCCGGTTTTTACTCTGACCAATTTCGGAGTGGAGAGCTTTGCCTATGCGCAAAGCCACTATGATTTTTTGACTGAATTTGATCGTGAATATGTCTCGGGCCGTATGCGGGTCATCAAACCCGATCCGATGATTTACCAGATGTTGGAGCAAGATTGCGGCGTGCCGCCCGAGCAGTTGCTCTTTGCCGATGACCGCGCTGACAATATCGCCATGGCGGCAAGCCGCGGTTGGCAAACCCATCACTTTATCACGCCTCAGGGGTGGGCTGACTGTTTGGTGGCCGCTGGGCTGTTGGCGCCGGAGCAGGCCCAGTGACCCCCGCGATGATTCCCTTTGACGCCGGCCAAGAGCGTCTGGACTGGCTGGATTTGGTCGCCGCTTTGAAGAGGGGGCATCAGGCACCAAAGGCGGAGATTGAGGATCTGTTTTTATATCGCGGATCCGACACGCTCTTGAGCCGCTCGGCTTGGATTGATGGCATGGGTCTTTTGACCAAAACCGCCACGGTTTTCCCGAACAACCCCAAGAGCGGCCAGCCGATGATCGGCGGCGGTGTGATGTTGTTTGATGATGCCACAGGGGCGCTTGCGGCGGTGATTGATTTTCACCTGATCACCAAATGGAAAACCGCCGGCGACAGTTTGATGGCGGCGCTGGCGCTGGCCCCGGCGGGGGCGCGGGAGATATTGATTGTCGGTGCCGGCACGGTTGGGCGCTCTTTGGTGGAGGCCTTTGGCGCCGGATTTCCTGAAGGCCCGGTTCAGCATCTGGAACCGGAGCCCCAAGGCGGCGGAGGTTTTTGCGCAAGAGACAGGTGCGCAGGTGGTGCGCGATCTGCAAAGCGCCGTTGCAGCTGCCGATATTATTTTAACCTGCACCATGACCACGGCTCCGATCATTCAGGGGGACTGGCTGCGTCCGGGGCAACATCTTAATATGATTGGTGCTTATAGGCCGGATATGCGTGAAGCGGATGATGCGGCTTTGCAAAAATCTAAGCTCTTCGTGGACAGCTATGACACCACATTGGGGCATATTGGCGAGCTGAAAATTCCCTTAGAGAGCGGCGCAATTGACCGCAGTCATCTGCGGGCGGATTACTATGATCTGGAGGCCTTTGAGGCCGGTCCGGATGACATCACCGTGTTCAAAAACGGCGGTGGCGCGCATTTAGACCTGATGACCGCGCGCTATGTTTTGGACCAATGGCCCGCGCGGCCGGAGCCGCCGCGCTAGACAAGCCCGGCAATGCGCGCGCGGGCCGAGTTTGACCGGGGCTGCCACAGGTCACGATCAATCGCCTCTTGAAGGCGCTGGGCAATCTCACGCAGGGCGGGCGCATTGGCCTCAGCGATGAAGTCTCGGGTGTCGTCATCCTCTAAAAAGGCCGCTTCAACGGCGTCAAAATGGTGGGATTTGACAGCACCGGTGGTTGCGGCGAAGGCAAACATGTAGTCGACGGTTGCGGCAATCTCAAAGGCGCCTTTATAGCCGTGGCGCTTCACCCCATCGATCCATTTGGGATTGAGAACGCGCGACCGGATCACGCGCGCCATCTCATCGTCTAAGCTGCGGATGAGGGGCCGTTCCGGGCGAGAGTGGTCATTGTGGTAAATCGGTCGGGCTTGCCCTTGCAGGCTTTGCACCGCCGCGGCCGCCCCGCCTTCGAATTGGTAGTAATCATCGCTGTCGAGCAGATCATGCTCGCGATTGTCTTGGTTTTGCACAATCGCCTCCACCTGACCCAGCCGCGTTTCGAAACCGCTGCGGTCGCGCGCGCCTTGGCGGCCTTTGCCATAGGCGTAGCTTCCCCATTCCAAATAGGCCTCGCCAAAGTCTGCTTGGCTGTCCCAAATGCGCTCATCAATCAATGCCTGCAGTCCCGCGCCGTAGGCACCGGGTTTTGAGCCATAGACCCTGGCGCCAGCCCCATTGGCTTTGGCCGGATTGACCTCCTCAGATTCATCAAGGGCCAAAACCGCCCGCGCGGCGCTGTCCACAAGATCTATCAAGCCGGGAAAGGCATCGCGGAAAAATCCAGAAATGCGCAATGTGACATCGACCCTTGGCCGTCCGAGGGTGCTGGCCGGGATCACCTCAAAGCCGGTGACCCTCCGATTGGCGCTGTCCCATTTCGGTTTGACACCCATAAGGGCCAGACATTGCGCAATATCATCGCCGCCCGTGCGCATATTGGCCGTGCCCCAAGCCGTGAGCAACAGGGCGCGTGGCCAATCGCCATGGTCTTGTAGGTGTTTGTCAATCAGCAGATTGGCCGATTTCCATCCCAAGGCCCAGGCCGTGGGCGTGGGCACGGCACGGCTGTCCACGGAGTAGAAATTTCGTCCTGTGGGCAACACATCGAGCCGCCCGCGTGTTGGCGCGCCTGAGGGGGCGGGGGGGACGAATTTCCCATCCAGCGCCGTGAGCAATCCCTGCGCCTCCATCGGACCGCAAGCCGCCACGGTGGGAGAGATCGTCTGGCGGATATGATCCATAACCTGCGCCGATTGGGTGCCGGGCGCGTCGCGCGTGCCGTCCATGAGCGCCTGCGCCAAGAGCTCCAGCCGCTCAACCGTATCGCCGGTGGTGCGCCAAATGTCCGCGCTGATATCAGACAGAGGGCCAAGCTTGTCGCCCTGCCAAGCTGCGGCGAGATCGCAATCCAACGGGTCAAAACCCAAAGCAAGGTCGCCTGCCATGGCCCGCAGCAAGGAGGCATCCGCGCCCAGCCCAGAGCCGCGGGGAATGCGCGCCAGGGCGATGGTCAGATCCCGCAGCTGCACCCCTTCGGGGGTTTGGCCGAAAATATGCAATCCGTCGCGAATTTGCGCCTCTTTCAGCTCGCAGAGATAGGCATCGAGTTTGGCCAGATCTCCGGCTTCATGACCCTCAAAACCGATATCTTTGTCCAAGCCGCTGGTGGCGGTGAGGGTGAGAATCTCGCGTCTGAGGTGTTCAATGCGCCGCGGATCTATTCCGGCAGCTTCATAGTATTCATCAACCAAAGCCTCGAGGTCTCGCAGCGGGCCATAGGTTTCCGCGCGGGTCAGGGGTGGGGTGAGGTGATCGATGATCACCGCCTGCGCGCGCCGCTTGGCCTGGGTGCCTTCGCCGGGATCGTTGACGATGAAAGGGTAGATATGCGGCATGGGTCCCAAAATTGCCTCGGGCAGGCAGCTGTCACTTAGAGCCAAAGCCTTGCCCGGCAGCCATTCAAGATTGCCATGTTTGCCCATATGCACAATCGCTTGGGCTTTTTGGTGATGCCTGATCCAGAAATAGAAGGCCAAATAGTTGTGCGGCGGGATAAGATCGGGGGAATGATAGGTTTCCACCGGATCAATATTGTAACCGCGCGCCGGCTGCAGGCCCAAGGTGATCTTTCCGAAACGCAAAATTGAAAGCTTAAATCCGCCCTCCTTTGGGTCGAAAAATGGATCATTTTCAGCTGCGCCCCAACGCTCTTCAAGCCGCGCGCGCAGCTCATAAGGCAGGGTCTGATAGTGATCCATGTAATCGGCGATTGGCAAAAGCACGCCACCTGTGCGCGTGGCCCGATCGGTCAGCCAATTGGTTGGACCGGCCATGATTTGCGCCATCAATTCCGCGCTTGTCTCGGGCGCATTGCCCACGCCATACCCAGCCTCTTGCAAAAGGGCGAGTGTATGAACCGCGGAGGCGGGGGTATCGAGCCCCACCCCATTGGCCAGGCGGCCATCTTTATTGGGGTAATTGGCGAGAATCAGCGCGACTTGGCGTTGCGCCGGTGCGCATCTGCGCAGCTGGGCCCAATTGGCCGCGAGGGCTGCGACAAAGGTGACGCGATCTCCGCGGGCTTTATAGGTCGCAATCGGGCATTCGGTGGCCTCATCGAAAAAGGCCTCGCCCTTAAAGCTGATTGCGCGCGACAGAATGCGGCCATCCACCTCAGGCAGAGCCACATTCATCGCGATGTCGCGGGCAGAGAGGCCGTTGTCGCCTTCCTCCCAACTGGCCTCGGTGCTGGCTGCCAGCACGACTTGCAGCACAGGCGCTTGGCGGGCTGAGGCGGCGGTGAGCGGGTTATTGGGGCTGCTGTCCCCATGCGGGTTACCAACGGCAAATGAGGTGCAGTTCAAGATCACCTCGGGTGGGGCCGCTTGGAAGAGTTGATCCAAAGTGGCCACAGAAATCGGATCTTTGAGGGAAGCGACGAAGATCGGCAAGGGGTTCAGCCCGGCCTGCAGCAAGGCTTTGACCATCCGGTTGATCGGGTTGAGCCCAGCCCCCTGCACCAAGGCGCGATAGAAAATCACGGGAACAACGGGTGCATCCTTTGTCCAATGGGCGCGCGCGGCAGATAGATCCGAAATGCCAGCCCCCGGCCAATAGACCCCGGCGCGCAGCAGCGGTTCGGCCGCCTGTGGCATGGGGGTTTGCGCAATCATATGCTGGCAATAGCCAAGGAAGTTGACCGCGTTTTTCGGCCCGCCTTCCACCAAATAGGCCCAAAGCGCATCGTAGTCTTGATCGGAGACAGTCGAAAACAAGCGCAGATCAGGGTCAGGTTTGTCATCTCCGGGAAGGGCGGCAAAGGCCACGCCCGCATCGGCCAGTCGCGCGGCATATTGTTCGAAGCCATATTTCCAATAACTCGCCCCGCCAAGCACCCGGGCCACCACCAATTTTGCCCGTGAGGCGCAGGCGTCAATATGCAAATCAACCGACATCGGATGTTGCAAGTGCATCATGCTGGCCAGGCGCAACCCTGGGGGATCTGTCATGTCCGCGCGGGCCGACGATAGGGCGGCCAGCTCCGTATCGGCCGCAGAGATGAACACGACATCCGCGGGGCTTTGACCAAGGTCAACGGGCTCTTGACCTTCATCTACAGATCCGGGGGTGGCGGCCAAAAGATGCATTATGCGGTTCCGTCTTGCTCAAGGCCTGCGAATGGGGCATCAGCAGCGCTGAGGCCTGGGGCCGATGTAAAGGATAGACTATGGATTATAAAGACGCCGGCGCCATTAAGAAAGGCAGCAACAAGCCGCGGCATAGCGAGCATAATGCGAAAGGCAGTCGTAAAAACCCCTTTGGCAAAAGCGAAGGGAAGGCCGAGCTTTTGGCGCGGATGAAAGCGGCTGCGAAAGCCCGTCAAGACGCCTCTTAAACTCATAGGGTTTTGGTCATGAAGATGCTGCTGTCATTGGCGGTGTAATCGCCAAATGGACCGCAGGTTGTAAAACCGTGCCGCGCATAGAGGCGCAGGGCGGCCTGCAGCGAATTTCCGGTTTCAAGCTTTAACGCGCTGAGCCCTTGCTCGACGGCCAGATCCTGCAGCGCGCGTAAAAGGGCATCGGCCACCCCTTGGGCCCTTGCGCTTGGATCTACAAACATAGATTTGATCTCCCCATAGCCAGGTTTGACGGCCAAGGCGCCGGTGCCAAGCACCTTGTCACCCCGGCGTGCGGTGTGAAAATAGACGTTGGGCGCACAGAGGTCTTCGACGGACAGAAAGCTGTTGTCCTCTGGCGGAAAGAGCGATTGCATAAGCGCGTGACTGGCCTGCAACAATGCGGTGGCCTGCGGTTCTTTGGGATCACTGCGCTCGATCACGATCATGGTTTAGTGCACCGCAGCGCAGGATCGCAATGCCGCTTCAATTGCAGCATGATCCAAACCTGCCTGGCCGATCACGACCAGGCGCGTGGCGCGCGCGCCATCACCGAAGGGTTGATCAAAATAGGTCTCCACCCGTGGCCCGACCGCTTGCAAAGTCAGACGCATAGGTTTGCCTGAGACAGCCGCGAAGCCTTTGAGCCGCAATATATCATGGGCGCCTATGATCGCGCTGACCTGGTCTGAAAAGGCCTTGGGATCTGTGATCTCGCCCAGGGTCACGACAAAGCTTTCAAAGGCATCGTGGTCATGATCGTGGTGGTGATCATGGTCATGGTCATCGTGATCATCGTCGCCATGGTCATCGTCGTGATCATGATGGTGATGGTGCAGCTCATGGCGGGCCTCAAGATCGCTCTCCGCGCCAATACCCTGTCCCAGCAGCACATCAACCGGCAATTTACCCATGGAGGTTGTCACCACTTGCACGCCGGCGCGCGAGGAGCCGTTGAGAGTATTGACCAAAGC
>JGI26083J51738_10000367_pt1 | contig 24905 bp, 25 predicted proteins | sample SaaInl85LU_5_DNA_FD_51738 | JGI IMG/M metagenome (IMG submission 51738)
TGTGAATTGGGCTAAACTAGGAATGCTGCTTTCTGTCATGGTGTACCTATTGGTCGGCGGATTCGGATCGGTTGTTAAGACGGATATGTTCCAATTCTTAGTTATTTTCTTAGTCCTCATACTGGTTACTCTTACGCTACAAAAAGGAGGTGAGGTGCCTCCAGAAATGTATGCACCATTTAATGCTGGTCCAGTGAATATAGTTGCTTTTCTACTTTTAGGTATTCTCACACCTTTTGCCACTCAGGACTATTGGCAGAAGGTCTTTTCTATGAAAAACGAAAGAGTAGTAAAGCAAAGNTTTGGCGTTGGGGCAGGGGTGAACATCCTATTGACGGTTGCGCTCACNTATGTTGGACTTATCGCACGTGCCCAATTCCCTGCCGGTGCGGGCGTTACTAACGAACATGCGGAGATGATGGTTTTACGCACCTTTACTGAATTGGTTCCGCCAGAATTTCAAGTCGCAGTATTAATCGCATTTTTTGCGGCGATTTTAAGTACCTCGGATACGTATTTGTTTTTGCTCAGTCTCAATGTTACCAATGATCTTTTCCCAAACAAAGAAGAAACGGCAGGAGCGGGTATTAAACGCATCCGTTGGGCTTTGGTGGGCGTTGGTTTCTTTGCATTACTTATAGCGCTGTTTTTCCAGCGTATNGAAGATATCGTAGTTACTTTCAAGGCATTAGGTATAGGTATAGCACCCGTGATATTTTTTGACTGGGCCGGTAAGCACCACAAACAAAGCGTCGTTCGAGCACTTTTGGTAATGACCGTTGTTTGTCTGGGGGTAAGTATCTACATGATGTCTGCGCAAGGTAAGATCAACCCTGCCATAGCTTTTGTAAGTATAGGAACATCTTCGCTGGTGTATGGAATCAGTTACCTCGTGCGGAAGAAGGATAAGGAAACAGTATAGACCACAAAAAAAAAGACCCTACCGGGCCTCGTTCTTGTTAAGTGAAAAGTTCTTCGACTTGCGTCTCTGCAACCTCTTCGAGTTGCGTGTGTGGCAACCCTTCGATAATAGTGATAGGTCGCTCACGTAATAATTCTTTGTTAAACATGTTTTTAGGGTTTGATATGGTATAAAGATACCAATAATATCCTAAAAATCAAGGTTTTCAACAAGTATTCTACTTTTATTAACAAAAGGCAACTACAGTTTTAGCAGCCGTTCGGTCTTGACAAAACCAGTACTTCCTTCGAGTCGAACGACGTAATTGCCCGCTGCCAACGTACCCAAATGTAAATACAATTCTGCCGGACCTGCGGGTAAGTCTCTACCTGCTAATTCTTGCACTAGCGCACCTGCTGTATTGTACAGTCGGGCTTCGATACGTTGGTCTTGCTCTAGGTTAAAGGTAATGGTAACGATGTCTAGGTCGTATGCTGGGTTGGGATACAATTGGCCCCCGTTCGCGTACAAAGGAACCACAGTATCGGTGCTAAACACTTGGGAGATGTATGTTCTATTTTGTTGTGGACCATCGCCATAGAAACCTGCCATCCATGACTCGGAGGGAATTATTGCGCCGTCCTCATCAAACATAGGCTGTATGGCAAAATAGTCCCCCCAACGTTCGTAACTGTCGCTATGACGGTCCACGTGTGTGGTACCGTTAATGAGGTCTATGGCATTAGAGAATGAGGTATCATTACCCAGCTGAACCGCTCCCATGCCAGGGTGCCCTTGGATTGAGGTGAAGTTAAAACCAATCAAACATTGAATTTGATTCGGGTGCACTCCGCTCCAAGTAATGTTTGGGTAACCATAATCGCGCACAGGGTGCGAAAAAACACGCGCCGATACTTTAGGCGCTGCTCCTTGGGCGTCATGAATAAATCCGTGATAAATAGCAGCATTTGCGTTGGTTCCATGGGCGGTAGTACTCACAAACTGTATCCAATCATCTTTTTGAATGGCGCCTAAAACTCGTCCATCGTTGGTTTGTAGCCCTTTTGTGGCATCTGTAGTATCTGTATCCCCCTGTTTCCCATTGGGCGGAACGCCATAAGGTAGATTGCTAACTAGCGCTTGCGCGGTGACTGTTGTATCTGCTGCCCCTTCGGTTATGGTAACTAGGAAGATGGTATCGTTTTGTAGATCAAAATTTCGATTACTTAAGAACTGGAGCTGTTTACTAATATTATCATGACCACGAACAGGGTGGAGGTTACGCACGAATTTACCATTATGAGCTATCTGAGTATAAACCGTTGCATCCACATTTCCACCGACAAATCCTTCGGTCTTATTCAGGTGCCAAATTACTGATCCGTCGAAGCCTACTTGCCAACTCACATTGGGGATGATAAGATTTGCTGTAATGACCAATCCCGTTTCACTTAAAGCTATGGCAGGGAAATCCGTCCAACGATTATTGCTAAGTGGATTGCCCGTTAAACTATATATATTCCATGGATCTGTTGGGTCATTTGTGGAGGAGAAACAAACGATAATACGGCTGTTTGCAGCGTCGTTATCCTTTAGAAAAACGAGAACAAATCGATCCAAGGTGGGGTCGTAAATGAGTTTAGGATCGTAATAATTTGAAAAACTAGATCCGTTCGCCATTTGCTGAAGACTAAAAAGCCCTACTGGAGATGGCATAATAAGCTCGCCAGTTTTTGTATCCATCGCCCAAAAAACACTATTTACTGCCGCGCAAAGAATACCGTCTTTACTAATAGCCATGGCATTATCGTTGGGTATACCGCCTGTAAAATCGAAAGGGTTACCCTGAGGTGTTAGTCGGTAGATGGAAGTGCCAAATCCCGCCACTGGATCAGAGACCGAAGTGGTTTTTTTTGTTTCGGTCGATGCCGGGAAATTTCTATAATTCTGGAGTAGCTTTTGTCCGGCTAAGAAGCTTTTGTAACCCTCTCCTCCGGGTATGGGAGCTCCTGTAGGGTAGAGAAATGATAGTACTTCGTTTGGTGCTGCCTTTGGGTCAAACGTTCCTTCATAGGTAGCTTGAACGGAATTCTGCACATATCCTTGTCCAAAAGCGCTTGTAGCGCCAATTAGAAAAACAAAAATCCACTTATTCATTAGGTCTGTATTACTCCTGGGTTATAGCGCTTCATTTCAGGATTATTATTCGACATTTCGATACCGAAACTCAGCCATTCACGGGTTTTCGCCGGGTCAATGATAGCGTCCACCCATAATCTAGAAGCTGCATAATAGGGGCTGGTTTGACGTTCATAGCGTTCTTCTATATCTTTTTGCAGGGCGTCCAATTCTGATTGAGTCAATTCTTTTCCACTGCCTTTTAGCCGAGATTTCTCTATTTGAAGCAACACTTTTGCAGCTTGTTGTCCCCCCATAACGGCTAATTTTGCGTTGGGCCATGCAACAATAAGACGCGGATCGTAGGCAGTCCCATTCATAGCGTAATTCCCAGCACCGAAGCTGTTTCCAACAATCACCGTGAATTTAGGAACTACAGAATTTGCCACCGCATTGACCATTTTTGCGCCGTCTTTGATGATACCGCCGTGTTCGCTTTTACTCCCGACCATGAAACCAGTGACGTCTTGGAGGAAAACGAGCGGAATACGTTTTTGATTACAATTGGCAATAAATCGGGCCGCTTTATCGGCACTGTCGGAATAAATGACGCCACCAAATTGCATTTCACCCTTCGCGTTTTTCACAATGGCTCTATTGTTGGCAACAATTCCTACTGCCCATCCGTCTATTCTAGCATACCCACATAGAATAGTCTGTCCGTAAGTCTCCTTGTACGGCTGCCAACTCTCTTTATCGACAATACATTCAATAATCCGAAGGCTTTCAAAGGGTTTCCCATCTCTAGGCACAAAGCCGTAAATAGCAGAGGTGGCCCGTTCAGGATCCATAGATTCCGTACGGTCAAAACCGGCCTTAGGAAACGCGCCCATTTTATCCACCAATCCGCGAATAGTGCTGATGGCCTCCTGGTCGTCTTCACATTTATAATCGGTCACCCCGCTGATATCGCAATGCGTATCTGCGCCGCCTAAAGTCTCATTGTCAATGGTCTCGCCAATGGCAGCTTTTACCAAATAAGATCCTGCTAAGAAAATACTTCCTGAACCTTTCACAATGATACTTTCGTCGCTCATGATAGGTAAATACGCTCCGCCAGCGACACAACTTCCCATGATGGCCGATATTTGCGGAATACCTAGGCTACTCATGACTGCATTGTTTCGGAAAATGCGACCGAAGTGCTCACGATCCGGGAAGATCTCATCTTGTAATGGAAGGAATACGCCTGCGCTATCGACTAAATAAATGATAGGCGTGTGGTTCTCAAGAGCGATCTGCTGCGCGCGTAAATTCTTCTTTCCTGTAATTGGGAACCAAGCGCCGGCCTTCACGGTAGCATCGTTCGCTACAATGATGCATTGTGTGCCTTTAACATACGCAAGCACAACAACAACACCACCGGCAGGACACCCGCCGTATTCCTCATACATGCCGTCTCCAGCAAAAATCCCTAGCTCTAGGCACGTCTTATCAGCATCCACCAGGGCGTCCACCCGCTCTCTCGCGGTTAACTTCCCTTGGTCTCGTTGCCTTTGCAACTTCACTGAACCACCGCCTTTGGCTAGGATGGCTTCACGACGCTTTACTTCGCTGAGTAAGAGCTTTAAGGCGTCTTCGTTCTTATTGTATGTTAGGTCCATAGGCTGATGTGGTTCTTACTGCGGTGATAGTTATTTAAGCGCATTGAGGTAATCCCAACTGCTACGCCCTAAGTTAAAGAACAGATCTAAGGCACTCAAGTTGTTTTGAAAACCATTTTTATGGGCAAAAACCTGACCGTACGTGGGGTAGTTTAAGCCGGAATCTAACTTAGGATGAATACCTCTAAAGTCCTGTATCTCAGTAATAGCGATGTATTCGGTGGTTTCGTGATGCGGCACTTCTACCTCGAGCCAATGAGAAAATAACGCAATGGTTGCTGCATTTAATTCCCATAGTGTCTCGAATCGTTCCTGTAAAACCGCTTGAACATCGGGGAACAGCACTTCAAAGTAGGGGGCATTTGCATAGGCACTTTCTATGGCCTTTAAATGATCTTTTGTCCAATTTTCACTGTAGCTGATCTTAACCTTTTTGATTGCTTTGCACTTTCGCTCAACAGGAATACTAAGTTTCAGGAGACCGTTAGGACCTGAAATGTGCATTCTGGATCGGTAAGACTGCTTTTGAAAGTGCTCGTGCGCTTCTAAAATATAACTCTTGGACTGCACTGCACGAGCCAGCCATTCAATAGGAGGAAAGTAGGCAGTGCTGAGCAGAACGTGCATTAGGCGGACTTGCGCTTTCTGCGAACAATAACGACTATCTGATAGAGCACTACGAATACTACAAAGTGCCAGAAATAGCTCGTACGTTCACCATTCGCATTGACCAGTGTAAACACACGATCAGTTCGAATCTTTGAAAGTCCTTCACCGTGTTTATCATAGCTCATCCAGATAAATACAGGTTTACCTACGATATGATCGGAGGGAACATAACCCCATTTACGACTGTCTAATGAATTGTGTCTATTATCACCCATCATCCAGTAATAGTCCTTCTCAAAAGTATACGTAGTTGACTCATTACCATCGATATAGACTTTTCTGTCTTTAGTGATTTTTAGATCGTGACCTTCATATTCTGCGATGATTCTGCGGTAGCTATGCAGATTTTTTTCTGTTAATTCTACCGTTGCGCCAGCTTGTGGTATATAAATAGGTCCAAAGTTGTCCCATGTGTCGTTGTACGGACGTTCGCCGTGCCCAGTATCTGGGTTAGGGAATAATATTTCCTCAGCTTGACCTTCCTGAATTAACAAGAGACCTGCTGGTAAAGTACTATCAATAGGGGTTCCAGGCCTGTCCGCACTTATAGGCCAAAGGGCCTTAACAGCGGGTAACGATTTGATCGCATCTACATGACGTTCTTGAAGGAACATGATGTATTCATTTTGGCTGCGTTGATATACGTCCTGATCTGTCGGGTACTGTCGTTGTTCTTCAGACGTTAAATAATTAATGTCAAATTTTTTCTTNAGCCAATCTTTATTGAAGCTTGTACCGTCGGTTTTGATGTAGTAAAGAAATTGAGGGTAGCTGTTATCCGGGAACTTGAAGGCATTCCCGTTTAAAATAACGGTCCGGTCTACTATGGTCAAGGTATCTCCAGGCGCGCCCATACAACGCTTAACATAGTTCTCCTTTTTGTCGACGGGCATAGCATCCATAGGATAGTTAAAAACCACAGGATCGCCTGCCTTTATGTCTTCAAAAGCGGGAAATCTTAAGTACGGTATTTGAGGCCAACTTACATATGAAGGTGCCCCTAAGAAGGGAATACGGTTGTGTACTAACGGCAGACTGAGTTGAGTCATCGGTACGCGAACGCCGTAATGCATTTTTGATACAAATAAGAAGTCGCCTACCATCAAACTTTTCTCCATTGAGCTCGTCGGTATAGTGTAGGCCTCAAAAGTGGTAGAACGTATTACTGTTGCGACGACAATGGCGAAAAAGATGCTGTTTACACCTTCGCCTAAATTCTTTTTAATGTATGCATCATCACGGCCCCAATATTTTAATTTTTCCTGGTAATTCAGGTAGCCTAAATAGAGTCCCAAACTGCCCATTACAGCAGCAGTTTGCCAAGTTTTACGGAACTTAAAAACATGAAGAAGTTCGTAAATCATAATGATTCCCATTACCACACCAACAACGGGGATACAATACAGCAGCACCCACCACCAAGGTCGCTCTGCTATTTTCACAAGCACATAGGTGTTGTAAACCGGTATAAATGCCTCCCAGGCCTTGCGGTCTGCAGCAACGTAAAATTTCCAAGAAATAGCGCCGAACCACAGCGCCTGTACTATTGTGAAGATGATAAATTCCATTCGGGGAAACTACTTTATTATTCGGTGATGAATAGTTAGTGAATTGTGAAAATTACAGACCTAGAACATCCTTCATGCTGAACGGGCCTTTTCGACCTGGAACCCACTCTGCCGCTAGAACTGCGCCCAATGCAAAGCCGTCTCTACTGTGGGCTTCATGTTTTAGCTCAATAGTATCTAGGGTACTATCGTAAGAGACTGTGTGTGTCCCGAAGTAAGGATCCTTGCGGTCTGCGCTTATTTTTAATCCTTTTGATTCTGGATNCATCGTCCAACGCTCCAATGAGGGGTACGCTTTCAAAACACCTTCTGCCGCAGTAATGGCCGTGCCAGACGGCTCATCTTTTTTTCCTGTATGATGAATTTCATGTATACTAGGCTCGTATTCCGCATAACCCTTCATTATCCTAGCCAATTTTTCATTGAAAGCAAAAAATAAATTCACCCCAAGCGAGAAGTTTGAAGCATACACAAAACCAATGTTGTTTGAAGATGCAGCGGCATCTGCCATGGATTTTGCATCCAACCACCCCGTCGTACCACTCACCACAGGAATACCCGCATTGAGTAGGTTGTAAATATTCTGAGCGGCTGCATCTGGCTGTGTGAACTCAATAGCAACATCTGCCAACTTCGCTTGCGATAGATCTAGTGCACCACCGTTAGCAATATAAACGATAGTATGGCCTCGTTCTTTTGCGATGCGTTCAATGGTTTTACCCATTCTACCATAACCTATGAGAGCTAATTTCATTTAAAGTGCAAAAACTAAGGTGAAACCAGGNGCCAATTCAGCAGGNCGACTAGCGAATCTATTGGTATTCAGCGATGGCTGCAGGGATAAGTCATCACTTACATCAAAGTCATACAAATGCGCATCGATATTTGCATCTAGTATATTTAATAGATATACCCCTAGTAGACCGAACAAAGCATATTCACGCTGCGTGCGCAGCGCCTCCATGTAGCCCATCGCTTCTTGAGCCACGCCATTTACAGAATTCTGATAAAATGGCGCGGGTAAAGCAGCGAATAAGTCAGGCGCTAAGGATTCTAATTCTGTGCGAGTTTGTAACGAAGGCTCATCTATAATGAGTTGAAGAACGGACTCATAATTGTTGAAATCCTGGGATAAATCCACATAGTAATAAGCGACACCTCCCAATGCCCCCCAAACAATGGGTACTTTCCAATATTTCCTATTGTAGATTTGGCCTGCGCCAGGAATGAAGGCTAGGGTAGTGGCCAATTTTATATTATGTGCGGCGGCTTCACTATGGCCATGGGCCAAAGTATCCTGAACCTGTGCAGCTGTTCCAACAGAGAAGGATAAAAACAACGCTATGAGCGCCGTTCTAATCATTGAGCTTTGAAATTATTCGCTGTAAATCTTCATCAGAGGCAAAGGATATTTGAATCTTTCCTTTACCATTACTACCAAGGTTAATCGCAACAGGCGCTTCGAAATACCCGCCTAATTGTGATTCTAAGCTCGCGACACCCGCCTCTTTTTTTGGCTTCTGCTGCACTGCTTTAGGCTGCTTTACCTCCTTAGCGAAGGCCTCCGTTTGACGAACACTTAGTCCGTTTTTGAGAATGCGTTTGTACAATTCTATTTGCTCATTCTCTCCTGGGAGATTTAGAAGAGCCCGTGCATGTCCCATCGTGAAGACAACAGTTGAAGCGCCATCTGCATTTTCATCATGACTTTCGTTGCGATTTAAATCCCTGAGTTCAGCTTGAATAATCGCAGGTAATTTTAACAAGCGCAAGAAGTTAGTTATGGTCGAGCGACCTTTACCGAGTCGGCTCGCAACTTCCTCTTGAGTTAGTCCTAATTCGTCCATCATTCGCTTGCACGAATAAGCCATTTCAATAGGGTCTAAATCTTCTCGTTGTAAATTTTCTACGATGGCTAATTCCAACATATGGCGATCGTCCGCCAGTCGTACATAGGCAGGAATCTCTTCTAGCCCAGCAATTTGTGAAGCTCTGAACCTGCGTTCACCGCTAATAAGTTCAAACTGCATGCCATTTTTGCGAACAGTAATGGGCTGAATAATGCCCAATTCGCTGATGCTCTGAGCGAGTTCAACAAGGGCATCATTATCGAAGTTAGAGCGTGGTTGAAAAGGATTCGTTGTGATACTGCTTAGACGAATCATTGCTACGGAACCTACCAGCTTATCAGCGCCGCGGTCCGTTACTTTATTCACCTTTGCAACTTCGTCGCCTAAGATGGCCGACAAACCTTTTCCCATTGCTCTTTTTGCCATGTTCTAGCTTGCTTTTGCGATTAACTCTTGTGCTAAAGTAAGATAATTCTCAGCGCCCTTACTTCCTGCGTCGTATGCGATGATGTTCTCACCGTGGCTTGGCGCCTCACTAAGCTTTACATTTCTATGAATGACAGTTTCAAAAACAAGGCCTTCAAAATGACTTCGAACTTCATCCGCGACTTGGTTAGATAGTCTTAATCTACTGTCAAACATGGTAAGTAGTAATCCTTCTACGTCGAGATCTTCGTTGTGTAACTCCTGCACTTTTTTGATCGTATTGAGCAATTTACCCAAGCCTTCCAACGCGTAATATTCACATTGAATGGGCACCAATACAGCGTCTGATGCGGTAAGTGCATTCAGCGTGATTAAGCCCAGTGAAGGAGCACAATCGATAATAATATAATCGTACGTGCTTCGAATATCTTGTAAGGCCTTTGCGAGAAAAAACTCACGCTTAGGTTGGTCAATGATTTCTAATTCAACGGCTACAAGATCAAGATGTGCAGGAATTATAGATACCCCTGGTGTGGTAGTAGCTTGAATCAATTCTTCTGCCTTTCGAGCACCTTCAATAAGCTCGTAAGTACCTTCACCAGCATCCTCAGGCTTCAATCCTAATCCACTAGTCGCATTTGCCTGAGGATCAGCATCTATCAACAATACGCGTTTTTCCAGCGCACCCAGGGCAGCGCTAAGATTAACTGCGGTAGTGGTTTTACCCACACCGCCTTTTTGATTGGCAATGGCAATTACTCGTGACATATTAGATGCGTTACATTGTACTCCCAAATGTAAGCGAACCGGTCGCGAAATGCTAAAAAAGTAATGAACAGATTGTTCTTAATTTTCCTCGAAAGACGTGTCCAATTGCAAGGCGACCAATTCAGTATAGTGTCCTCCTGCTTGCTCCAATTCTTCCGCGGTTCCACGTTCAATCACCCGTCCATCCTCTAAACAGATGATCTGATCACAGTGCTTTACAGAAGATATACGGTGCGCGACGATGAGGGAAGAGACGTCTTGCGTNGCGGCTTTGATGTTTCTTAGNATAATTTCTTCCGTCTCCGTATCCACAGCACTTAAGCAATCATCGAATACCATGATTTCAGGTTTCTTGATTAATGCTCGTGCGATACTAACGCGTTGTTTTTGCCCACCAGAAAGCGTTACACCACGCTCACCCACACGAGTTTCATAACTTTTTGGAAATTCTGAAATATTGTCGTGAACGCCAGCTGCTTTCGCAGCATTGATCACCTCCGCTAAATCCATTGCATCCATTCCAAAGGCGATATTGTTGGCGATCGTATCACTAAATAAAAACGCTTCTTGTGGAACCCAACCTAAATGCGATTTTAAAGCGGGTAAATTCCATTCTTTAAGATCAACACCGTCAATAGTTATGCGTCCGGAAGTAGGGTCGTATTGACGCACGATGAGTGCNGCTACTGTACTTTTTCCAGCTCCTGTTTTACCTAAAATTCCAAGGCTCTGTCCAGCTTCAAGTTCGAAGCTCACATCTTTTAATGCTTCTACGCCACTATTGGGATAGGTAAATGAGACCTTTTCGAATACAATGCGGCCTTTAAACTCCTTTGGGATATACTGTCCGCTCTCAAAATCTGGTGCTTCGTTTAAGAACTCATCCAGACGTTCCATGGAGGCTGATGCACTTTGAACTAATGAAGTTACCCAGCCAATAGAGGCTATTGGCCAAGTCAATAAATTCACATAATAGATGAATTCTGTGATGTTTCCAGCACTGACCTCTCCAGCCATGTAAAGCTTGCCGCCTACAAATATGGTAATCAAAGTGCTTAAACCTACCATGAAGATCATCAGAGGCTGGAACACCGCGTTTACTCGAAATAATTTCTCATTGACACTTCTGTATTCCAAGGCTTGTTCTTTAAACTTCNCAAAGAACCAAGGCGTTTTGTGGTACGATTTGATCACACGAGTACCCGAAAAGGACTCTTGAGCAAACGTACTGAGGTTGGACAACTGCGATTGAACGGCGTGTGATCTNTCCTGGATTAAACTTGCTACCTTNTAAATTAGATAGGCTAAGAAGGGCAATGGGATCAATGTTAAAAGAGTCAATTTCGGACTCACGCTAATCATAATAGAAATGACTAAAATGATGGTGAATCCTGTATTGAGCGTATACATGATCGCAGGACCTACATACATTCGAACTTTGCCTACATCTTCAGAAATTCGGTTCATCAAATCTCCCGTATTGTTTTTCTTGAAAAACCTTTGGGTCAGGCGCTGGTAATGATCAAAAACGACATTTTTAAGATCATACTCAATGTGGCGCGACATCACAATGATGGTCTGGCGCATGAAATACATAAAGATGCCCTGTAAAACGGCNGAAGCAATAATGTATAGACCATAGCGAATCAGTTCCCACCGGACNGTCTCATCCCTAACAGCGCCACTTTTATAATCTTCTATCACCCTTGCAATCGTATCGAAACTATTTCGAATCAAAAGCGCTGGAAAAAGCTTAAAAACAACCGAAATAATGACAAAGACACCCCCGGTAATGAGTAGCCATTTGTGCTTCAAGAAATATGGGTTGAGTTTTTTTAATGCTTTCATAGGTGGAAGAGCGTCAGTACCGCTGTATATTTGCCGCTGTTAAAAAAGTCCTTTGCATGCGGTTTGTCAAAAATAACACCTCTTTAGTGAATTCGGTTCTCGAAAAGAAACATCCGCGTACAATCTATACCACATATGATAACTAGACGTCACATCCGAATAAAGGTGATGCACCACCTCTATGCCCAATCTACTGATTTAGATATGGGTGCAGCCGTGCTTTTACGTAATCTTGACAAATCTCTTGATGAAGTTCACGATCTGTTCGCTTGGGACATTAGTGCGTTCTTGCGTTTAAATAGAGAGGCCAGAGCTCATTATGAGCGCATGGAGCAGCGTTCAACACCGGATAAGACCGTTTTGGACCGCATTTCTCGTTTTACGAGCATTTCGTTTTTTAAAAAATGTGAGGAGAACAGTGCGCTTACGGCATTGATTGAAGGTTCACATGTGAATTGGTCCGATTATTCGCATCATTTCCGGAACCTATGGGANGCTATCTACGCTTCAGATCGCTTCGAAGAATTCGTNTCTCAGCCGNGCACACATGCAGGAGATAAGCGTTTCTTAAAAGAAATGTACCAACAGCACATCGCGGAGAATGTCTTTATACATGACCTGTATGAAGATCAACATGCCCAATGGAGTGATGATCTCGATGCTGCCCAAATGATGACGGCTAAAGTTCTTTCAAGTTGGAAAGAAGGCGACGTAGCGCTNACCGTTCCTAAACTTTTTAAAGACGAGAGCGATGCGGCATTTGGACCATTGCTTGTTCGTAAGTACTTCGAATTCAATAGTGATAGTATTCGACGCATTGAAGAAAAAAGTAAAAATTGGGAGAGNGACCGCATAGCTAAAATGGATGTTTTATTAATGAAACTCTGTATCGCAGAATGGCGTGGTTTTGAAGAAATACCTGTAAAGGTTAGTTTAAATGAATGCTTAGATTTAGCCAAAGAATACAGTACTCCTAAAAGTTCTTCGTTCATCAATGGCGTACTTGACAAAATCGTTGCTAATTTGCGTGAGGAAGGCTTGATCAACAAAGTNGGCCGTGGAATGATTGAATAATTAAAGAATAAACATGAAAAAAGTAGTACTTCTAGTATCGGTATTGTTTTTCGTAACAGCGTGTAATGACGCTACCAGTAGAATTGAATCGTCAAATGATGTATCCACTGAAGGAGCAATGATGGAGGCTTTACCTGCTATCGCTTTTGAATCGGACTTTCATGATTTCGGTGAAATTCAGGAGGGGATTGTTGCAGAGCATGTCTTCACATTCAAGAATGAAGGTGAAGGACCACTAATAATTTCTAATGCACAAGGCTCTTGTGGTTGTACGGTGCCAGATTGGCCACGTAATCCTATTGCCCCAGGAGAGACGGGTGTAATTAAAGTGAGTTTNAATAGTAAAGGACGCGCTGGTCGTCAAGACAAACGTGTAACCCTTACTACTAACGCCGTTCCTCAAACGAAGGTGTTGAACATAACATCAACTGTATTATCTAGCGAAACAAAATGATGAATATATTTTTACAAGCAGCCGCTGGCGGCGGTATCATGAGTCTTTTACCTTTTATCATGATCCTCGCGGTCATGTACCTTTTCTTCTTCCGTCCTCAGATGAAGAAACAAAAAGAAGAAACTAAATTTAGAACCGAAGTTAAAAAGGGGAACCGTGTAGTTACCACAAGTGGGATACACGGCAAAATCTTAGAGGTAGCAGATAACTACATTATTCTAGAATCTGAAAACAGTAGGTTGAAATTGGAAAAAAGTGCAATAAGCAAAGAGCTCAGTGCACAGTATTCCACTGCTGAGAAGTAACTTAGAAACCGGCTCAGGCCGGTTTTTTTATGCTTAAATTAATTCAACATATTCGTATCGAAGCGTTGCTCTTCTTAGCCTTTGCGGCGTTGATATGGTTTGTAATGACCGTATCTGCGACGACAGTGGAGCGTCAGTACACGATGAATTTCACTTCAGATGCTTCGGTAGTCGATATGTTTTGGATGCAAGACAGTACCATCAACACACAGGTNACTGTACGATCNAAAGGACTTAGCGCATTGTTTATGCGNCAGTTTAATGGGCTAGAAGTACCATTTTCGGCCAACAATACTATTCGTNCCAACTCGAAAGGGCTCTACGCCTTGCCCGAAGATTTAGAGCGCATACTTTTCGAGCGATTTGGAAGCGATTATGAATTCAATTTTTCCGTTAAATCGGATACCTTTTATTTTCCTTCCGCTTCGCTTGTCACTCAAAGTATTCCATTACGATTTGATCTACAGAGTTTAAGACTACCAGAAGGGTATCGATGGATCAGTCCACCAGCAATCAACCCTGTGGATGTGGAAATCACGGGTCCAGAATGGGCTATTCCTTCGGGACCAATTACCCTAGAATTGCCGCAAATGGAATGGAAAGAACTCTTGAGAGAACATATACCCCTTCCTGAATTGGGTCCATTATTGACGCAATCTTCGAACAAGGTGGTTTTAACTGCCCAAGCAGATATTTGGGTCGAAGAGCACTTTACTGCAGAGGTTAAGTGGGAAGGGCGCACACATACTATAGAACTCTGGTTAAGTGGTCCATTTACCTATCTAAGACGAGGAGGGTGGGAGAAGCATGTAAGTATTGCACTGCATGCTGTTGAAGAAGGGGTAGGTTTGGATATCGATTCCAAAAATTCCCTGGTGACTGTATTGTCCTATGCCCCAAAGATTTTGGTACATTCACAAGAATGAAAGAGATTGTTTGTTTAACTGGGGGCATGGGCTCTGGCAAAAGTACTGTCGCAAGGTTGCTGCTAGAGGAGGGCTTTGCGGTCTACAACAGCGATGACAGGGCAAAAGCACTTATGTTAGAACCCGCTGTTAGAGAAGAGGTCGAAACTATTTTTGGCTCCTCAGCTTATGCAGAAGACGGTTCTTTGAACCGGTCGTTTCTATCAAAGCAGATTTTTTCTAATCCCAACAGAAAAGTTCAGTTAGAAGCCATTATTCATCCAGCGGTTCGGACCGATTTCAATTTGTGGCTTGAACAGGCGAAAGGAAAGGTAGTCTTCAAAGAAAGTGCCCTCAGTATAGAATTGGGCGATCCAACATGCCATTCAATTCTTGTAGTACACTGCCCGGAAAACATTCGAATACAGCGTATTAAGAATCGAAATCCAGAATGGTCTATCGAAGAAATAAGTGGCCGTTTGGCGAGTCAACTTACAGACGAACAGCGCCTTACGAGTGGGGCCCAACTCTTGGACAACTCAAGTACGCTAGCTGCGCTTAAAGTTTCGTTGCATCAAGCTTTAACCAAATGGATTTGAACCAATCCGTTAGGGTAAGTTCTAGTCGAGATGTTTTTCCAATTTGCCGTGCTTTCGTTCGATCGAAATAAAGGAATTCCAGCGCCTAATGTAGTTGGAATATAGGTGAGTATCATTTCGTCGATTAGTCCGGCACGGTGAAGTTTGGCATTAGTCGCTCCGCCGCCCACAATCCAAACGGTGCCGTATTTTGATTTCAATTCATTTAAAGCAACTTCGGCGGGCTCGTTACTAACCTCGATGCCCTCAGAGACGCCATCCGCCAGGGACTGCTTGGTGCTTAAAATCACGGAATGCTTTTCTGAATAGGGGTAAGAACCTTCGAAAGATTTGATTTTTTCAAAGGTATTGTGTCCCATAATAACGGCATCTATACTTTCATAGAAGGCAGAATACCCATAATCTTCATCCGGGAGACGGAAAAGTGGGTGGTCTAGAAATTCTATTCCTCCTTGAGCATCAGCGATGTATCCATCTAGGGTAACGGCAGTGTAAAGAATAGCTTTAGGCATGGTTGAATGGTTTGATGAATAAAAACTATAGCAAATCGTTTGCCAAATTGGCCAAAGCTGAGCGTTCTCCTTTCTCTAATGTGATATGTGCATACATATCGTGGCCTTTCACTCTATCNACGAGGTAGCTCAATCCATTGCTCTGTTCGTCCAAATAGGGGGAGTCAATTTGTTTAACATCGCCGGTAAATATGAACTTTGCACCATCTCCAGCACGTGTAATTATGGTTTTAACCTCGTGCGGGGTTAGGTTTTGACTCTCGTCGACGATAAATATGATGTTGGCCAGTGACCTACCTCGAATGTAGGCGAGCGGGGTAATGACGATTTTTTCCTTCTCTACCATCTCGTCCAATTGCTTGTATTCCTTATCCCGGTCACTAAACGTGTTTTTGATCAATTTAAGATTATCCCAAAGCGGCTGCATATAGGGATTGATCTTCTCCTTGGCATCTCCAGGCAGGTACCCAAGGTCTCTATTAGATAATGGCACTATGGGCCGAGCGAGATAGACCTGTTTAAAATCTCTCCGCTGTTCAAGCGATGCTGCCAAAGCAATAAGTGTTTTCCCTGTCCCAGCAACACCTGTTAAGCTGACCAATTTAATATCAGGATTTAGCACTGCGTGTATGGCAAACGCTTGTTCCGCATTTCTTGGCTTTATGCCATAAACGCTCCGTTTCTCAACATGATCTAAAGTCTGATTTGCAACGTTATAAAAGGCAAGGCCGCTACTATTGTCGCTTTTTAAGATATAAAATGAATTGGGGAAGGGGCTGAAATCAGGATTTTCACTGATCACCTCATCTATATCTAGCGACTTTTTCTCGTACAATCGGCCCAACGTGGTTGCATTGAAATTTTCAACCGTAGCTTTTCCTCTGAAAAGTGAGTCTACATCTTTGACTTTCCCTGTAAGGTAATCCTCCGAAGCCAAATCNAGGGCTTTCGCTTTNAGACGAAGNTTGATATCCTTCGTTACCAAAATAGTAGGACGATCCGGAGCTTCCTCTCGGATATTTAGCGCAGCATTGATGATTCTATGGTCCATCTTTCTGCCCAGAATACGTTCGGCATCTAAACCACTTCTGCTGGTATCCATAATGACTTTAATGGCACCGGTATTCTCCCCGTTAAGTGGTATCCAATTCGTAAAGTCCTTCCCCTCAGTAATTTTATCAAGGGTTCTTATAAACTCACGAGCCTCATAATTCTTTGAGTCGTGGCCTTTTTTGAATTCGTCCAATTCTTCTAAAACTGAAATCGGTAAAACCACATCGTGCTCGTCAAAGCAATGAATGGCGTTGTGGTCGTAGAGTATTACAGAAGTATCAAGAACAAAGATTTTACGTGCCTTTTTTGCATTCTTCTTAGCAGCCATAGGGATTCCAGATATTAGTTCCCTTAAATTAAACTTTACGGGCAGTTTTCAATTGCTATGTTGCTAAACCTTAAGCGAAGTTTTTAACGGTAGAATGTTGATATCCCTATGTAGGCATTCAGAAACGAAAAGAGCGGCCAGAAGGCCGCTCTTTTACACACACACATCAATTCAAACTCTGCGCTAACGCGCATTCGAATACACTCTAGGTGCAGCAGAGCGTACTTCATCGCTGGCTTGATCAGCGAATTCTTTAAAATTTTCGATGAATTTTCTGGCCAATAGTTGAGCGGTTGCCTCGTACTCCTCTTCCGACTTCCAGGTGGATACAGGATTCAATAAACTTGTCGGTACCCCAGGAACAGCGTTTGGCATAGCCAATCCGAAAAGAGGATGTTCTGTGTAGCTCACCTCATCGAGGTGTCCATTCATGGCTGCAGTGATCATAGCTCTGGTATAGCTAAGTTTCATGCGGTTCCCTACACCGTAAGACCCACCTGACCAACCGGTATTGATTAACCAAACATTCGTATCTGCCGCTTTCATCTTTTCTGCCAACATATCGGCATAGGCCGTAGGATGTAAAGGCATGAATGGCGCACCAAAACATGCAGAGAATACGGCTTTAGGTTCTGTCACACCTTCCTCAGTTCCTGCAACTTTTGCTGTATACCCACTGATAAAATGATAGGCCGCTTGCGCAGGAGTAAGTTTAGAAATAGGAGGGAGGACACCATAGGCGTCTGCCGTTAAAAAGAAAATGTTTTTCGGGTTAGATGCTAAGGAATTGGGCTGGATATTTTTGATATGGTGGATAGGATAGCTAACTCTGGTGTTCTGAGTTATCGAAGAATTCCCAAAATCGACACTGCCACTTTCGTCGAGAACCACGTTTTCTAAAATGGCATGTGGTTTAATAGCGTTAAAGATATCCGGCTCTTTTTCAGCACTTAGATCTATAACTTTAGCATAGCATCCTCCTTCGAAGTTAAAAATAGTGTCGTCGCTGCACCAACCGTGCTCATCATCGCCAATCAGTCTGCGCAATGGATCTGCACTAAGGGTTGTTTTACCCGTTCCAGAGAGACCAAAGAAAATGGCAGTATCACCATCTTTTCCAACATTAGCAGAGCAATGCATGCTTAATACATCTTTCTGGAAAGGAAGAATAAAGTTTAATGCACTGAAAATTCCCTTCTTTATCTCACCTGTATAGCCCGTTCCTCCGATTAAGATGGTTTTATCTGTGAAATCAAGTATTGCAAAATTTTCCTGACGCGTCCCGTCAAGTTCAGGGTTGGCCAAAAAACCAGGCGCATTAATTACGGTCCATTCGTATTCGAAGTTCTCGAGTTCCGCCTCTGACGGACGTAAGAACATATTGTATGCGAATTGATTCGACCATGGGTATTCGTTAATAACACGAATGTTCATGCGATAGCTAGAGTGGGCTCCGGCATATGCATCACGTACATAAACATCTTTCCCATTTAGATAGTTACAAACCCGCTTTTTTAACTGTTGAAACTTCTCTGGATCGAAAGGCTTGTTCATGGGACCCCACCAAACGGAATCTTGTGTGAGCGCATCTTTAACAATGAAGCGATCTTCAGGAGAACGTCCTGTAAATTTTCCGGTATTCAGTGCTAGGGCTCCGTGCGANGTTCGCACGGCCATATCTTTTGAAAGACTGTGTTGCTCTAAAGTATCCGGGTCAAGGTTACTGAAAAGAGTCTTAGGCCCTATGCTCAGTGAGCGCAGGTGGTCCTGGTGGTTCATAACAATAAATGGTTGGTTCTATAATAGGTCTTACAAAAGTAGAAATGCTATTGAATTGAGCCTCCCTTATTGTCAAAAATTATCCTTGATTATCCACAATTAATCTATAAACGATTGATTCAGTTGCTTTTGGGTAGAGCGCTTCCAATCCATCCCACTACAAATGCAAGACCGCCGAGAGGAGTAATGGGTCCTAAAAAGCTAAGGTTTACACCCAACAAATCGTCGGTTGCTAATAAATAGATGCTAAAGCTGAAGAGAATAATGCCTGCACTCCAGCAATAACGTGCCCAATTCGGTATATTACTTTTTAGTGTGGCCAAAAGAGCGACGGCATGAACCAATTGGTACAACACACCTGTCTTAAATGAATTCAAGGCGGATGCCTCTAAATAGGGTGCAAGGGTATGTGCACCTAAAGCGCCTAGAAGTACTGCGCTTGCTCCAAAAAATGCAATAAGATATTTCATGTGTTAAAAATACACTCNGTAGAGAAACTTCATGGTGTTATTATTATAACTATATCATAACTATTGTTAATTTTAAAACAACTTCAAACAGGTACAATGACAAAGCAAATCATACTGATCGGCGCTGGGCTGAGCACACAGAGTTTAGTTCCATATTTAAAGTCTAAACTGAACGAGTACGATTGGCATTTAAAGGTGTTGGATAGAGACTTCACTACGGCAGCGGAACGTTTAGGAAAACCAAACGAACGCTGCGTTGCAGGAGCACTGGATATCTCAGATACAGATGCTCTAAATAATGCGCTTAATGGTGCTCATCTGGTTATATCAATGGTTCCGGCTCATATGCATTTGAATGTGGCGAAGGCATGTTTGAAGCATAAGTCGCATTTAGTAACGGCCAGTTATTTGACACCAGAAATGCGTGAATTGGACCAAGCGGCGCAGGATAACGGCTTAGTATTCTTAAACGAATGCGGTCTTGATCCTGGTATCGATCATATGAGTGCTGCACGCCTTCTAGACGGCATTCGCAACGATGGTAGCGAAATTGTACTTTTCGAAAGTTTTACTGGAGGTTTACTTAGTCCTGAGTCTGAAGGAACGAATCCTTGGCGCTATAAATTCACTTGGAATCCTAGAAATGTAGTATTGGCAGGTCAAGGAGGCGCAGTAAAATTCATTCAAGAAGGCAAATACAAATACATTCCGCCCCACATGGTTTTTCGTCGTACAGAACTCATGGATGTGGAAGGCTATGGGCGTTTTGAGGGATTAGCGAATAGAGATAGCCTGAAGTACCGAAAGGCTTATGGGCTTGAAAAGGCAGCAACCTTGTATAGAGGTACGCTTCGTCGTCCTGGTTTTGCTCGAGCATGGGACAGTTTTGTGAAGCTCGGAATGACCGACGATTCCTACACAATTGAGCAAACAGATGACCTGACATTTAGAGAGTTCACAAATTTATTTCTAGCATACAATCCGCACGATTCTGTCGAACTGAAGTTGAAGTATTATTTGGGCATCCCTCAGGATTCTGACATCTTTACGAAACTCCAATGGGCAGGTTTATTTTCTGACCAAGTTTTTCCATTTGCTTCGGGGACCCCAGCACAGTGCTTAGAATATATTTTAAAGCAAGTATGGACCTTGGACGCAGAAGATCGCGANCTTATCGTGATGTATCATAAAATTGGCTGGAAAAATGGTGACCAATTGGGCATGATTGAAAGTTCCATGGGCATCGAAGGAAAGAATGCCAGCCAAACAGCTATGGCTTCTACCGTGGGCCTACCTCTGGGAATAGCAACAAAATTGATTCTTACGGGTGATAACATCGAACCAGGCGTTCAGATGCCAATAACGGCGCAATGGTACAATCCTATATTAGATGAATTGGCCCTTGATTATGGAGTACTGTTCCATGAAAAAGAAATTCCTTATCGCGGCTATTAAAGACTGTCGTAAAAGGGACTAAGGACGTCATGCGTCTCTGTAGTGTACGATTGATCCGCCGAATATATGGTAATAGCACGGTGGTGTGCATCTCCCGTATTGTGTCTACTCAGTCCAAAAATACACCTGTTGGCTTCACGATTCTCTTTTGGCTTAATATGAATAACTTCATTTAGGTACAATCCCTCGTCCAATGCNGCATCAAGAAATCTATCTTTTCTATCGCAGGGTAAAATAGCCCAAAAACTTCCTTGAGGTTTTAATAGACCAGATACACTCATGACTAAACTCTTGAAATCTAGAGTTAGCGCATGCCGGGCTGCGGCAACCCCATGGTCACTTTTAGTTGGTCCTTCTTCGAAGTATGGAGGATTAGACACTATGATATCATAGTACGTATTCATCTCGAATTCTTGAATAGGTTGATGGTAACAAACCATTCTAGAATGGAAGGGACTGTTTCTAAAGTTATCCATGGCTTGCTTTGCACTAGGTCCATGAATTTCAATTCCATCGACAAAAGCTTTCTGAAAACGTTGCGCAAGCTGAAGCGCAATGACTCCGCTACCCGTTCCTATATCCAATACTCGCTGGACGGAATCCACAGCTGTATTTGAAGCGGCCAAAGCCCCAAGCAAACACCCGTCGGTATTGACACGCATAGCACATTGGTCGTGTGCTACTTCAAACTCCTTCATTTTAAACGGCTTGGTATAGTTCATATGCCCTCGTTAAAAGTAAAAATCTTNGGTCGCAAGGTGATGAAATAGATAATATTCACCAAGGCAAAAATGAAGTAAAAGAAATTTGCCTCTATAAGTGTGTAGGAGAGGAGCAGCACGGTTGCGAATTGGACCACGACCCATTGCCAAATATGCATTTTAGTCAATACCCGAAGTTTTTCATCTATTTCTTTTTCGGCACTGATTTGATGNATCCCTTTGTTCCAGANCCATTTCCCGAAAATTGCATTTAAACCAGCAGCGACTGGGGCGGCGGTATTTGTTAATTGCTCTATCTCGTAGGTAATTACTGCACTTTCTTGGGCAGCGTAAAGCACAACAGATGTTATAACCAATTGCATAAGCAACAGCGAAGAGTAGATCAAATGCAGTGATCTAGGATCGTAAGGAAGTGGTTTTTTCATCTTGATTTAAAGGTCTAATAAACCTTCGGGTAAATCAAAATAAATAGATTTTTTCTTGTGATCAATACGCTGAATGAACGGCTCTACTACTGGAATTAAGTGTTGGACTTCGTCCGATTCAATGAGAAACAAGTTCTGCGCAGATTGCTCTATAATTTCAACAATCGAACCGAAGCTTTGTCCATTATAAAACGCAGTGTATCCTTCTATAGCCTTGTCGTAAAAGCCTTTATCCTCTTCCGGTTCAGGCAACATATGCATTGGAAGGAAGGCTGCCGAATTTACCAATCTCTTGGCCTCTTCAAGACCAATATCCTCAAAAGAAAGGGCCAACTTTTTACCGTTTAAGGCACCTATGGCTGAAACAAAAAAAGGAACCAGTTCCTGGTTAATTTCCAGGAGAACTGATTCCAATTCTTTAAAGTATTGTGGAGTAGAGGAGTCTATATGGAGAACCACAGCTCCCTTGTACCCATGAAGTTTAGTGATTTTACCTAGTGAAAAACACTGCTCCTTTTGCACAATTACTTTGCGCTTTCTTCAGCCGGAGCCTCTTCCGTTGCTTCAGCAGCAGGAGCTTCTTCCGTTGCTTCAGCAGCAGGAGCTTCTTCCGTTGCTTCTGTAGCAGGAGCTTCTTCCGTTGCTTCAGCAGCAGGAGCCTCTTCAACAACAGGAGCGTTTGCCGCTTCAATAGCTGCTTTACGTGCTTTGTTTACTTCAGCTTCTGCAGCTAGACGNGCTGATTTGCTGGCTGCAGCAGCATCATTCAGTGATTGAACTTTTCCTTCGATTTTGTTTTCTTTTTCAGAAACCCAAGCTTCGAATTTAGCCTCTGCTTGCTCTTCAGTCAAAGCGCCTTTACGTACACCTTCTAACAAGTGTTTTTTCATCATTACACCACGGTATGATAAAATTGCACGTGCAGTATCCGTTGGCTGAGCGCCCTTCATGACCCAAGTTAAGGTAGAGTCAAAGTTCAAATCGATTGTTGCCGGGTTGGTGTTAGGGTTGTAAGTACCTAATTTCTCGATGAAACGACCATCACGCTTAGAGCGTGCATCTGCTACAACGATTGAATAAACTGGACGACCTTTACGACCACCTCTTTGCAAACGAATCTTAGTTGACATAATTAATTGTTTTAAAAGGGTCCGAAACCCCGTTAATTAATAAATAATTGAGCGGCAAAAGTAATGAATTAATTCATACACCGCATTCTAGTAAACTTATCTTTCAACATGAATAATTTTCGATCCTTCCATTTCCATATTGAAGGTAAAAGGCTCAGCATCAATTCCCTTCATTGATTCATCCAAATCGGCATGCGCATCTAAAGGCGCGTAGAACAGCATAAATCCACCACCTCCAGCGCCCAGTAATTTACCGCCCAACGCACCAGCTTCACGACCAGCAGCGTAAGCTTCCGTAATCCTTGGATTAGTGATTCCTGAGGCTAATTGCTGCTTAAGGAGCCAATTTTTGTGCAATAATGCACCGAAATTATTCAAATCACCGGCTTCAAGTGCATCACGTAATTCATATACTAGCCCCACCATGGTTGATAAAGCTTGAAATTTTGACTCCTGCGAAGTATTTTTCTTTTGTTCTGCTAAAATCGCACTAGCAGAACGTTGATTACCGAGGTAATAGAGCTTTAGGTTGCTATTTAAGGTAGCTCTCGTTTCNNCTGAAATATTTACCGGTTGAACATCCACAGTGCCGTCAGGATTGAATTCAATCACATTAAGACCTCCATAGGCTGCTGCATATTGGTCTTGCTTCCCTATGGGTTCATTCAGTAAATCAATTTCAACACGACACGCCCCCGCNCCTAATTCTTGTTTTCCGTACGACCGACCAGTATATGTACTCAAATTATGAAGCAACCCTACGGTAAAACTAGAACTACTGCCCATTCCCGTACCTCCAGGTATATCTGCAATGGAGCTTACTTCGATTCCATTAAGATTAAAGTCTTTTAGCACCGTGCGCAAGATGGGGTGTTGCAAGTCTTTTACGTTATCGACAGTCTCTGTTTGCGAGTATTTACAGCGGATTTTATTCCTCTCAAAAAAGGCGTGTGTACTGATGTACATGTATTTATCTATGCTCGTGCTTAGCACAGCNCCACGCTGTTTTTCGTAATACGCTGGCAGGTCACTACCGCCGCCGACAAAAGAAATTCTAAAAGGGGTCTTCGTAATAATCATGCGCCTAAAGTAGGTAATGTTGATAAAGTAGAGTTATCAATAATGGACAATATTGATATATTTTGANCGTAGATTTAAAACGATATGAACAAAACCCATTTAAACCTATGACCTATCACTAGTCCCTTAATCGCTTTTTAACAGCTTATAAAGATCACTTCAATCGGTTAAGCGACGATGAAGAAAAAGTGTTCTAATTCAAAAATTNANATAAAGTTACGACGCCATGTATGAGTCAAAAAGTATCATTCAGAGCAAATATTCATTCGAAGTTCAACAATTGACCTATAATGCGCTTCAGCGTTTAGATCAAAGCCGCAGACCTTACTTGCATGCAGCCATGCAAAGATGTAATTACCATCTATCTGAAAGTATTGTCAATTATAAAGATTCATATTCCATACATAAGCAAATTACCATGTACAAGAACTTTGTCCTGCGAGTTGCTGAATTATGGAGTTTACTAGGTCAATGGCCTGAAGAAATTTATTTACCCGGTCTAGAAGATATGATTGAAGGGGTAAAACAATTGTATTTCGACCTACTCAAGGAGTTAGCTCGAAAGGAACTCCATCTCATTCAAATAAATACAACTAAAAAACCTAATTAACCATGGACACTAAAGTAAGTCAACCAATCTATCAAGAAGCGTTAGCCATTAATAGAAACATACAGTCCTTGACAAAAGGCTATTATAGCAACGGAAATTTCAATCTGGCCTTCAAAATAAAGGATGATATTATTAATGTTTGTAACCTTTTAGACATGGGGGTGAGTGCAAGATTTGAGCATACATTTGAAG
>JGI26083J51738_10000369_pt1 | contig 24829 bp, 27 predicted proteins | sample SaaInl85LU_5_DNA_FD_51738 | JGI IMG/M metagenome (IMG submission 51738)
TATTGATGCTGAGCTTGGGCCGCATCATGGGGGCCACAGGCATTCTGGCAGGCATCCTTGCGCCAGCTTCTTCTTCGGATTTCACATGGCGGCTGGTCTTGCTCGCAGGCATGGTGGCAGGCCCCTTGGTGGTGCTTTTGGCTACTGGCGCGCTGCCTGAGGTTTCCGTGCCCGTCTCGACACCTGCCTTGATCATTGGCGGGTTGTTGGTGGGTGTCGGCGTGACCTTCGGGGCAGGTTGCACTTCGGGTCATGGCGTATGCGGGATGGCGCGGCTGTCCAAGCGGTCCATCGTGGCCACACTGACTTTCATGTTGACGACAGGGATCACCGTCTTTGTCATTCGCCACGTCATTGGAGGCTGAATTCATGCGTCTTATCTCTATCTTCGCGATTGGTTTGATCTTCGGGATCGGCATCTCCATCTCGGGCATGGCAAACCCCGCTAAAGTTATCAATTTCTTCGATATCGCAGGGTCTTGGGACCCAAGCCTCATGTTCGTTATGGGGGGGGCTTTGATCACCACCTTTATTGGCTACCGCCTTGTTCTGCCGCGCCCCACGGGCCCGATCTTCGAGAGCAAATTCCAATTGCCCACAGCCACGGATCTTGATGTGCGGCTGATCGGTGGCTCGGCCATCTTCGGGATCGGCTGGGGTATCGCGGGCTTTTGCCCCGGTGGCGCGCTGCCAGCGCTTGGCACGGGCCGCTCGGAAGTGTTCATCTTTGTGGCTGCCCTGATCGTCGGCATTTTTGTGGCCCGCGCGGCCAATACCGCCCTGCGCAACCGCCAAGCCGCCCATTCGTAATTTCTGATAGGAAAAGGAGACGACCATGTCTGATTATCCTGTAAATATGCAGCTTACGCCGCTGGTGACGCCTTTCTTCGATCCCGCCACCAATACGATTTCCTATGTCGTGAAGGACCCCAATTCGACCGCCTGCGCCGTGATCGATAGCGTCATGGATATCGATTATGCGGCGGGTCGGATCACCTATGATAATGCCGATGAAATCATCGCCTATATCAAGGAAAACGGCCTGACGCTGGAATGGCTGATCGAGACCCATGTCCATGCCGATCACCTTTCGGCGGCCCCCTATATCCAGCAGGAATTGGGCGGAAAAATCGGCATCGGTGACCAGATCACCGTGGTGCAGGACACCTTCGGCAAAATCTTCAATGAAGGCACCGAATTCCAGCGTGATGGCAGCCAGTTCGACGCCTTGTTCAAGGATGGCGACCGCTACAGCATCGGCGGGATGGAGGCTTTTGTCCTTTATACACCTGGCCATACGCCTGCCTGCATGACCCATGTGATCGGCGATGCCGCCTTTGTGGGCGATACTTTGTTCATGCCTGATGGCGGCTCGGCGCGTGCTGATTTCCCGGGTGGGGATGCGGGCGTGCTCTACGACTCGATCCAGCGCGTGCTGGCTTTGCCTGCCGAGATGCGCCTGTTCATGTGCCATGATTACGGCCCCAATGGCCGCGACATCCAGTGGGAAACCACGGTTGGTGAGGAGCAGGCCCATAACATCCATGTGGGTGGCGGAAAGACCAAAGAGGATTTCGTCAAATTCCGTACGGAACGCGATGCCTCTCTTGCTGTGCCCAAGCTGATCATCCCTTCCTTGCAGGTCAATATGCGTGCAGGCGAGGTTCCGACTGATAAGGATGGTCGCCCCATGCTAAAGGTTCCGCTGAACGGGCTTTGATGCCCGTTCACGCCGCTAATTTTGGAGACAGGTTATGACGATCAAAATGCTCACCCCCGATTTCGCGGTCTCGCCGCAAATCACCGCTGATGATATTTCTGCCATTGCGGCTGAAGGGTTCAAATCCATCATCTGCAACCGCCCCAATGAGGAAGAAGCGGGCCAGCCCCAATTCGAAGACGTGGCGGCAGCCGCCAAGGCCGCAGGGATCGAGATCCGCTATCTGCCCTTCACCTCGGGCGCGATGAGCGCGCAGGATGAAGAAGAATTCGCCGATCTCATGGTGGAATTGCCACGGCCCATTCTGGCCTATTGTCGCTCGGGCGCACGCTCCAGCAATCTCTTTTTGTCCTATCAAGCCAAGGTTTGACGGGGCGGATGGCATAAGCATCGCAGGCGCGAAAACCGCGCCGCCTTTGTGGGAAAGACCCGTCACATGGCCCTGAAACTCGCGCAATATTTGCCCGTCCTCGATTGGGGGCGGCGCTATGATCGCACTGCCTTTTCAAATGACATGATGGCAGCGGTGATCGTGACGATCATGCTGATCCCGCAATCGCTGGCCTATGCGCTTTTGGCGGGTTTGCCGCCCGAGGCGGGGCTTTACGCCTCGATCGCGCCGATCATCCTTTACGCCATTTTCGGCACCAGCCGTGCCTTGGCGGTGGGACCTGTTGCGGTTGTTTCCTTAATGACGGCGGCGGCTGTGGGGCAGGTGGCTGAGGCGGGCACCGCAGGCTATGCCATCGCGGCCCTGACCCTTGCGCTGATGTCGGGGGTGATGCTTTTGGCTTTGGGTGTGTTGAAACTGGGGTTTCTCGCAAATTTCCTGAGCCATCCTGTGATTGCGGGCTTCATCACGGCCTCGGGTATCTTGATTGCGGCCAGCCAGCTCAAGCATATCCTCGGGATTGATGCGGGCGGGCATACTCTGGTGGAATTCCTGATTTCACTGGTGGAGCATTTGCCCCAGACGAATTTTGTGACCTTGATCATCGGTGTCACGGCAACGGCTTTCCTGTTTTGGGTGCGCAAGGGGCTCAAACCCTTTCTGATCCAGCGGGGGCTGAGCCCGAGAGCGGCCGAGATTGCCCAAAAAGCAGGCCCTGTGGGGGCGGTTTTTGTGACCACTTTGGCGGTGTGGTTGTTCGGCCTGTCCTCTTGGGCCGATGTGGCGATTGTGGGCGAGGTGCCGCAAAGCCTGCCGCCTTTGACCATGCCCGATCTTTCCTTTGATCTGCTCAGCGCGCTTTTCGTGCCCGCCTTGCTGATCTCGGTGATCGGCTTTGTTGAATCCATCTCGGTCGCGCAAACACTGGCCGCCAAAAAGCGCCAGCGGATCGATCCTGATCAGGAATTGATCGGGCTTGGCATGGCCAATATCGGGGCAGGCTTTACAGGCGGCTATCCTGTGACGGGCGGCTTCGCGCGGTCAGTCGTGAATTTCGATGCAGGCGCCGAGACGCCAGCCGCAGGCGCGTTCACGGCGGTGGGGCTGGCCATTGCCGCCTTGGCGTTGACGCCTTTGGTCTTCTTCCTACCAAAGGCCACTTTGGCGGCCACCATCATTGTTGCCGTGCTGAGTTTGGTTGATTTCTCGATCCTCAAGAAAACGTGGCGCTATTCCACCGCTGATTTTACGGCTGTCAGTGCCACGATCCTGCTGACCTTGGGGTTTGGCGTGGAAACGGGGGTATCGGCTGGGGTCATCCTGTCTATCCTGCTGCATCTTTACAAAACCTCGCGCCCGCATGTGGCCGAGGTGGGGCTGGTTCCCGACACGCAGCATTTCCGCAATATCGACCGCCATACCGTCAGAACCGATCCGGGCCTTTTGACGATCCGCATCGACGAGTCGCTCTATTTCGCGAATGCGCGTTTCCTTGAGGATTACGTGCTGGACCGCGTGGTTGAGGATTGCCCGATCAAGCATGTGGTCTTGATGTGCTCTGCGGTGAACGAGATCGACATGTCCGCCCTTGAAACGCTGGAGGCGCTGAATTCGCGGCTCAAGGATATGGGGGTGACGCTGCATCTTTCCGAGGTGAAGGGCCCCGTCACCGACAGGCTGGAGCGCACGCATTTCCTTGAGGAGATGACGGGCGAGCTGTTCTTGTCGCAATATGATGCATGGATTGCTCTCGCCCATCCCGCGATCAGCACCTCCCGCTAGAGGGCCGCCCCTGACATCGCAAAGGCTGCAACAAAAAAGCCCCGCAATTGGCGGGGCTTGTTGTGGCGCGTGAGGCCTTGATTACGAGGATTTGCGCCGCAGGCGGATCACGACATCAACCTTGGCCACTTCATACCCTTCGGGAACTTCGGGAAGGGATTTGATCTCGAACTCGGCGGCGGGCGCATCGGTCAGGCTGCCGTCATCTTCCATGAAGAAATGCGGGTGGTCATCCATGCGCGTGTCGAAATAGCTGCGGGTGCCATCAACGGTGACTTCCTGCATCAACCCCGCATCGCAAAAGGCGCGCAGGGTATTATAGACGGTTGCCAGTGAAACACGGTCGCCCGCGATCTGCGAGGAGGCATGCAAACCTTCTGCCGTTACATGGCGGTTATGGCCATCGCCAACCAGCAAGGTTGCCAGTGACAGGCGTTGCCGTGTGGGTCTGAGATTGGCCTGTGCCAGCCATTTTGTTCCGCGCTCAAGCGCCTGAGGGGTCATCATCTGGGTCATTCCTGGTCGATTACCGTTAACATAGGGCTTTTGGAGCCTGTTTTTCAAATGAATTCCGCTCCCTGCGACGCTGCGGCAGACAGGAGGCCTGCNGCGCTTGCAAGGCTGGGTAGGCAAATGCTAGACGAAAGCGGCAAAAGTTAAGATAGCAATGACCAGCAAAAGAACAGGCAGGCCCGAATGACAACATACCCCACCAGCTTTGACAGGGACGATCTTTTGAAATGTGCACGTGGCGAATTATTCGGCCCCGGCAATGCACAGCTTCCCGAGCCGCCCATGTTGATGATGGATCGCATTACCGATATTTCGGGCGATGGGGGCGAGCATGGTAAAGGCCATGTGGTGGCCGAATTTGATATCAAACCTGATCTGTGGTTCTTCGATTGCCATTTTCCTGGCAACCCGATCATGCCAGGCTGTCTGGGGCTTGACGGCTTGTGGCAATTGACGGGCTTCAACCTTGGCTGGCGCGGCTGGGAAGGGCGCGGCTATGCGCTTGGTGTCGGTGAAGTGAAGCTGACAGGCATGGTGCGCCCCGAGCGCAAAATGCTGACCTANTACGTCGATTTCACCAAAGCCATCCAGACGCGNCGTCTGACCATGGGNGTGGCCGATGGTAGGGTGGAAGCCGATGGCGAAACCATCTATCTTGTCAAAGACATGAAAGTCGCTCTATCCGCGACCTGATCGCGGGCGATTAAGAAATAGAATTTATGGAGAGCGCCATGCGCCGAGTGGTTGTCACAGGGTTGGGTATCGTCTCACCCATCGGAAATAACGCAGCCGAGGTCACGGCCAGCCTTAAGGCGGGCAAATCCGGCATTGAAGCCGTGCCTGCCATGGCCGAGCACGGGTTTCGCAGCCAGATCGCGGGCACCCTGAAGATCGATGTGGCCGAGCATGTCGACAAGCGCACNTTGCGCTTCATGGGGCCGGGCGCGGCCTATGCCCATATCGCGATGGCCGAGGCGATTGCCGATGCGGGGCTTGACGAGACCTTGGTCAGCAATCCGCGCACAGGTGTGATCGCAGGCTCGGGCGGGCCGTCCACCAGTGCGATGTTTGCCGCGCATCAAACAGTTCTCAGCACAGGCGCCACCAAGCGGATCGGTCCATTTGCGGTGCCAAAATGCATGTCCTCGACGGTCTCGGCCAATCTTTCGACGGCCTATAAGATCAAGGGTCTTAACTATTCGATAACCTCTGCCTGCTCTACCTCCTTGCATTGTATCGGGGTGGCGAGCGAGCAGATCATGATGGGCAAGCAGGATGTGATGTTTGCGGGTGGCGGCGAGGAACTGGATTGGACGCTGTCCTGCCTGTTCGATGCCATGGGTGCCATGTCGTCGAAATTTAATGACGCGCCCGAGCGCGCGAGCCGNGCCTTTGATGCGGATCGCGACGGGTTCGTGATTGCAGGCGGNGGNGGCATTGTTGTTCTGGAAGAGCTGGACCATGCCCTTGCGCGNGGTGCGAAAATCTATGCCGAAGTGACGGGTTTTGCCGCCACATCCGACGGGCATGACATGGTTGCCCCCTCAGGCGAGGGCGGTGAGCGCGCGATGCGTTTGGCGCTGCAGGACCTGCCCGAGGATCGCAAGGTCAGCTATATCAACGCGCATGGCACCTCGACCCCNGTGGGNGATGTCGGTGAGGTTGAGGCCGTGCGCCGCGTCTTTGGCGAGGGAAGCACCCCGCCGATTTCCTCCACCAAATCCATGACAGGCCATAGCCAAGGCGCCACTGGCGCGCAGGAGGCGATCTATTGCCTGTTGATGCTGGAGAATGATTTTATCGCGCCCTCGATCAATGTCGAGACGCTCGATCCCGCCCTTAATCCTGAAGAGATCGCAACCTCGCTGGTCGAGGGGGCAGGGCTTGATACCGTCATGACGAATTCTTTCGGCTTTGGAGGCACAAATGGCTCCATGCTTCTTTCAAAATATAACGGGTAATCAATTTTATGGCTGATTTGATGAAGGGCAAGCGCGGATTGGTCATGGGCGTTGCCAATGAACGATCCATCGCTTGGGGTATTGCAAAAGCCCTGCATAACGAGGGGGCGGAGCTGGCCTTTTCATATCAGGGTGAGGCATTTGGCAAGCGGGTTGAGCCGCTGGCGGCCTCGCTTGGATCCACCTTGATGGTGGATGTGGATGTGATGGATGATGCCTCGATGGAGGCCTGTTTTGACAAGCTGAAGACCGAATGGGGCGGGCTGGATTTTGTGGTTCATGCCATCGCTTTTTCGGACAAGAACGAATTGACGGGGCGTTTCATCAACACTTCGCGCGATAATTTCCGCAATTCCCTGACCATCAGCTGTTACTCTTTCATTGATGTGGCCAAGCGCGCCTCGGAATTGATGCCCGAGGGCGGCACATTGCTGACTTTGAGCTATCAGGGGTCAAACCGCGTCACTCCGTTTTACAATGTGATGGGTGTGGCCAAGGCGGCGCTGGAAAGTGCGGTGCGTTATCTGGCCAATGATTTGGGTCCTCAAGGTATTCGGGTCAATGCAATCAGCCCCGGCCCGATGAAGACGCTGGCGGGGGCCGCGATTGGCGGTGCGCGCAAGACCTTCAAGACCACCGAGGCCAATTCACCGATGCGGCGCAATGCATCGCTTGAAAGCATCGGGGGCACGGCTGTCTATCTGGCTTCGGATTACGGCGCTGATACCACGGGCGAGATCATAACGGTCGATGGTGGTTACCATGTTCTTGGCATGGCGCAGCCTGAAAACCTCTGACTGATAGATCGTATTTTATTAAAATGAAGGCCGCCCTGAGGGGCGGCCTTTTTCGCCTTCGGCGATCGTATTTTTGGAAAGATGAAGATCAGTCGATGGAGATCAATTCCACCGCGAAGGTCAGGTCTTTTCCCGCCAGAGGGTGGTTTGCATCAAGCGTGACTTCTTCCTCGGTGACAGCTGTCACTGTGACGCCCATGGTTTGGCCGTCAGGGGTCTGCACTTGAAGCTCGGTGCCCAGATCAAGCGGGATATCGGCCGGGATCGCCTCGCGCGGGACGTTCTGGATCGCCTCGGCATGATGGGGGCCGTAAGCCTCATCGGCGGGGATGGTTACGGTTTTCTTTTCGCCGACACTCATACCGCTCATGGCGGCATCAAGGCCCGGAATGATCTGGCCCGAGCCCAATTCGAAGGTCAGCGGATCGCGGCCTTCAGAGCTGTCAAAGGTTGCGCCATCGGCCAATGTGCCGGTGTAGTGAATGGATAGGGTATCGCCCGCTTTTGCTTGCGCCATGATGAACCTCGAAAATGTTGGAGGGGTGGATTTGGCGCGGGACCGCAGGTCATTCAGATTTGCAACATGTCACAGCGCGTTGGATTCGGGCCACGATATGGGGCTGCGGCCATGAGGGAAACCCCCGTTTTCCGATCCGAATTGTAGCAGGCATATCTCTGTGCCACTCTCACCCCAGAATGAGGGAGAGTCGCGTGGCCAAAATCACAACCTGTATCTTTGATGCCTATGGAACTTTGTTTGATGTGAATGCAGCCGCGCGTGCGGTGGCCGCCTCGGGCGCGCATGAGGGCTTTGCCACGATATGGCCCGCGGTTTCGGCCCATTGGCGCAGCAAGCAACTTGAATACACATGGTTGCGCAGCCTGATGGGCGCGCATGTGGATTTCTGGCAGATCACGCAGGATGGCTTGGATTGGGCGCTTGAGGTCAATGCCTGCGAGGGCCCCGAATTGCGCGAGGCTTTGTTGAGTGTTTACTGGACCCTGCCGTCTTTTCCTGAAGTGCCTGTGATGCTTGAGAGCCTGAAACAGGCGGGGTTCCAAACGGGAATTCTGTCCAATGGCTCCTTGGATATGCTGGCAGGCGCGGTGACCTCTGCGGGGGTGGGGGCGCAATTGGACGCGGTTTTGAGTGTGGATGAGGTCGGCATCTTCAAGCCGCGCGCCGAAGTGTATGATCTTGTGGGCCAGCATTTCGGCTGTGCGCGCGATGAGGTGTTGTTTGTGTCCTCCAATGGATGGGACGCGGCGGGGGCGGCGCATTACGGGTTTCGCACGCTTTGGGTGAACCGTATGGGCCAGCCTCAAGACCGCTTGGGTGTCTCGGCCGATGCGGAGGTCCAAACCCTCGTGGATGTGCCGCAGATCGCGCAAACGGGGTTGTAATGGCCTATGTCACCTCCCCTGATGGATTGCGCCTTGGCTATGATGACCACGGTGCGGGGGTGGCTTTGCTGTGTCTTCCGGGCCTGACGCGGAACAGGGATGATTTTCTGCCTGTGCTGGAGGCGTTCAAGACACGCGCGCGGATCATCCGGATGGATTTTCGCGGGCGGGGCAGTTCGGATTTCGCGCCTGACCCGATGAGCTATACCGTCGCCCAAGAGGCGCAGGATGTGCTGGCTTTGCTGGATCACCTTGGGCTGGACCGCGTGGCCATTCTTGGCACATCGCGCGGGGGATTGGTGGCGATGATGCTGGCAGCCATCGCGCCTGCACGCCTGCTTGGGGTCTGCTTGAATGATATCGGCCCCGAGATCATGGCTGAGGGGTTGGCCGCAATCATGACCTATATCGGACGCGCGCCCACCTATCGCAGCTATGCCGAGGCCGCCGCTGATATGCCCGCGCGCAACCCAGCCTTTCGTGATGTGCCGCCTGAGCGATGGGAGGCCCATGTGCGCGCACTTTGGCGCGAAGACGGGGGGCAGTTGCATCTGCGATATGATCCGAGATTGCGCGATGCGGTTGAAGCAGGGTTTGACCCAGAAGCCCGCCCACCTGATCTTTGGCCGCTTTTCGACGCGCTGGAGGGGCGGCCCTTGGCGCTGTTGCGCGGGGGGCAGTCGAATATCCTGTCGCGCGAGACGGCGGATAAAATGCGCGCCCGCAGGCCCGATATGCGTTTTGCGGAAGTGCCGGATCGAGGCCATGTGCCTTTCCTTGATGAGCCGAAATCCGTTCATCTTATCAATGCTTTCCTAGGGGATATTGAATGAGTGATATTGCTATGATCGAGGCCGCGGCCGACCGTTTCAGTGCTGTCGGGCGGATCACGCCTTTGTTGTCCTCGCCTTTTCTGGACGAGATCGCGGGGCGGCGGGTTTTTGTGAAGGCAGAGGTCCTCCAGCATACGGGCAGTTTCAAGTTTCGCGGGGCATGGTCGGCCATCTCAGCCCTTGCGCCCGAGACCCGCGCCAAGGGGGTGCTGGCCTTTTCCTCGGGAAATCACGCGCAAGGCATTGCGCGGGCGGCGCAGCTTCATGGGGTGCCCGCCACGATCATCATGCCCAAGGATGCGCCCGCGCTCAAAATCGCCAATACCCGTGCGCTTGGGGCCGAGGTCGTGCTTTATGATCGCAAGGGCGGTGAGGATCGCAATGTGATTGGCGAGCGTTTGCGCCGTGAGCGGGGCCTGACCTTGATCAAACCTTTTGACGAGCCGCAGGTGATCGCGGGGCAGGGCACTTGCGGCTTGGAAATTGCCGCGCAAGCCACTGAGCTTGGGATTACGCAGGCCAGTGTTCTGACCTGTTGCGGGGGCGGTGGATTGACGGCGGGGATTGCGCTTGCGCTTGAGGCCAAAGCCCCCGCCATGGTGGTGCGCCCTGTGGAGCCCGAGGGGTTTGATGATGCGGCGCGGTCGCTGGCCTCGGGCGAAATTCGCCGCAATACAGGGCCAGAGGCGGGGTTTTGTGATGCCATCCTGACCCCTGCGCCTGGCGAGATCACCTTTCCCATTATGCAAAGATTATGCGGGGCGGGCATCGTGGTGAGCGAAGCGCAAACCCGCAAGGCGATGCGTGAGGCGTTTTTGCGTCTCAAAATTGTACTTGAACCCGGGGGCGCGGTGGCTTTGGCGGCTGCGCTTTTTCATGGGGATAAGCTGGACCATGACGCGGTGATTGCCACAGCCTCGGGCGGCAATGTCGATGCGGCGCTTTTTGCGCAGGTCTTGGGCGAAGGGGCTTAAGCCTCTTTCGCTTGGCCTGCCTGCACTGCGGTCACCGTGAAAATGACCAAGGACGCGCCCATCAAAACCGTGGCGACAAGGAAAGGCGCGCCTGGCAGGAACAAGCTGGCCCCGTCGCGGGTGAACCAGAAAAAGGCCTGTGTCATCACCAATGGCGAGATGATCATCGACAGAGCCGCGATCGAGGATAAAACGCCCTGCAATTCGCCCTGTTGGTCATTGCCTGCCGCGCGCGACATGAAGGATTGCATGGCGGGGGCCACCACCGCGCCAAGCGCCGAGATCGGGATCAGGAACCAGATGATCCAGCCCGCGCTGGCAAATCCGAAAGCGACCAGCGAGACAATATTCAAGGCCAGCCCGTATTGGATGGTCCGCATCTCTCCGAGGGTTTTCATGATCGGGCTGATCAACACGCCTTGGGTGATGGCCATTGCCACGCCATAAGCGGTCAGCGACAGGCCGACCATGCGCAGATCCCAATCAAAGGCGGCTTGGGTGTAATAGGCCCAGATTGCGGGATAGACGAAATTGGAAATCTGATAGGCCAGCATAACCACCAGCAACCATTTCACGCCAGGCAATTTGCCTATTTGCTGCAGGCCGCCCAAGGGGTTGGCGCGTTTCCATTCAAAGGGGCGGCGGTTTTCATCGGCAAGGGTTTCGGGCAGGAGGAACCACCCCAGCAACAGGTTCGCCCCTGCAACGAAGGCGGCCGCAATAAAGGGCGCGCGCAGGTCGAACCCGCCCAAGAACCCGCCAATGATTGGCCCCAGAACAAATCCCACGCCAAACCCTGCCGAGATCAGTCCGAAGTTTTTCGCGCGTTTCTCGGGCGCAGAGATATCGGCCATATAGGCCAGCGCCGTGGATTGGGTTGAGGCCGCGATCCCTGCGATCAGGCGGCCNAGAAGAAGCAGCCAGATCGAGCCTGCAAATGCCAGCACGATGTAATCCAGCATCATCACAAAGAGCGAGANCAGCAAGACAGGCCTGCGCCCGAAACGGTCCGATAGATTGCCGACAACGGGCGAGAANAGAAATTGCATCACTGCATAGGACGCCGCCAGAACACCGCCCCAAAGGGCCGCATCCGACAGGCTTGCGCCCTGCACATCCGCAATCAGGTCGGGCATCACGGGCAGGATCAAGCCGATCCCGATCGAATTGATGACAACAGTGATGAGGATGAAAACAGTTGGTAAATTATGGCGCATGGTGGCCGATCTACTCNAAACAGGACTACGTATTNTTCATGCTTTAGAGCGGTTGAGGGCCTTTGTCACGTCATCTGCAAAACTGCGCGCCTCTGCTGGGGCTTGGCCCAATAGTGCCGTGATCGGGGCCTGTGCGTCATCGGCGATCTCGGGATGGGCCTCGGCCACCAGATCGGGCAGGGGGCGCCCTGTCTCCTGCGCGGTTTTGCACAGGGCTTTGATGGCGGCTTGGGCCTCGGGGCGGGGCATATGGGCGGCAAGGGCGAAGCTTAGCCCCTCGGCGCGGATCAGCCCCAGCGGGTCTGCCAGTCGTGCCGCCATTGCATCGGTATCGGGGGTCATGCCTTGGGCCAGCTCGGCGCTGATTGCCGCCGATTTGGCGGCGGCCATCACCAAAGGCGGCAGGGACAGCCATTCGGTGAACCAAGCCGCCCCATCGCGCGCCTCGGCATGCAGGGTCGCGCCTTGCATCACATGCGCCATCGCTTGGCCATGACGGGCCAAAGCCACGAGGGCGGATGCCGCGACTGGGTTTTGTTTCTGCGGCATGGTCGAGGAGCCGCCCGCCTTGGGCAACCGCAACTCGCCCAGTTCGGATCGGGTCAGAAGGATCAGGTCCGTGCCCATTTTGCCCAAACTGCCCAATAGGCCTGACAGAAGGCTTGCAAATTCCGCCATGCTATCCCGCTCGGCATGCCAGCTATGGCTTGGGTCACGCAGCCCGAGCGCTTTGGCCAATTCCGCGCGCAGGGCTGGGGTTTGCGCGCCCCAGACAGCGCTGGTACCCGCCGCGCCCGAAAGGGAGAGGGTGAAAAACTCCCCCGAGAAGGTGTTCAGCCGCGCTTTGTGGCGCAGCAAGGGCCGCCCCCACGCGGCAACCAATGCACCAAACGCGCTTGGGGCCGCGACTTGACCATAGCTGCGCGCGGCCATGGGCGTGTCGGCATGGGTTCGGGCCAGCGAGGCCAAGCCGCTTAATATNTCNTCCAAACGCGCCTCGATCAGCGATGTGGCTTGGCGCAGGCGCAGCATCAAAGCGGTGTCGATAATATCCTGCGAGGTCGCCCCCCAATGCAGGTAGGCCGCGTGATCAGGGGCCTCCATCGCTTTGCGAAACGCAGCGACTAGGGCGGGCACAGGCACGCCGTTCTGCCCTGTTTCCTGCGCCAGGCCTGACGGGTCGATCTGCAACTCCATCGAGGCGCGATGGATTGCTTTGGCGGCGGTCTCGGGGATCATTCCAAGCGCGCCTTGGGCTTTGGCCAGCGCCCCTTCCACGATCATCATCGCGCGGATCTCGGCGCTATCGGTAAAGAGCTTCGCCACATCCCGATCTGTGAAGAGATCACGGTAAATCGCTGAATCAAAAGCGCTAATGCTCATATCTTTGCCTCTATATGGCCGATCTTGGATAGAAACTCGGTCAGGCAGGCAGCATAGAGCGCGGGCTGCTCGACACAAGGCAGATGGCCCACGCCACGGAACAGTTTGAAATCGGAGGCTGGGATCATATCGGCCATCTCGCGCATCAAATCAGGCGGGGTGGAGCCATCCTGATCGCCCGTGATTACCAATGTGGGCAGGCGCAAAGCGGCTGTGGTTGCGAAGAAATCGGTCCCTGCGATGGCTGCCGCGCAGCCGATATAGCCCTCGGGTGGCATGCCCTCCAGCAGCTCGCGCCAAGGCGCATGCCGCCCCTCAGAGCGGAACTGTTTGGAAAATGAGCGCTCCATCACTGTGTCGGACAGAGTTTTGACCCCGCCTGCGCGCACCGCGTCAATACGGTCTTCCCACATGGCGCGGGTGCCGATCTTGGGCGCGGTATTCGACAGAACCAAAGCGCGCACCAGATCAAGCCGCTTGGCGGCCAGACCTTGGGCAACCATCCCCCCGATCGACAGGCCCACAAAGACACAATCCCTGACCTCCATCGCCTCCAGCACGGTTTCGGCGTCACGGATCAAGGCGCCCATGGAATANGGTGCTGCGGGGCAGTCGGACAGGCCATGGCCACGGGTATCATAGCGGATCAGCCGCAGCCCGTCTGGCATCAAGGGAATAACCCCGTCCCATAGCCGCATATCAGTGCCGAGTGAGTTTGAGAACACCACGGGCGCGCCTGCTGGGTCTCCGTCTTCGCGGATGTGAAGGCTCACGCCAGTTGAAGTGGTCACATGGGGCAAGGGGGAACTCGAAAGGTGGTGGGTTTGGCCCGTTTTCAACCAAAAGCGCGCGCGCTGCAATGGTGGGCCCGTTGGACATGCCACTGGCAGGGCCAGCGATTAGGGCGTTTTGTGCTTAACGCTCTGTCTCATGAGCGTAACGCAGGCGCGCAATCTCTTCGTTTTGTTCGAATTTCTTCTGTTTATGCAGGTCATCTTCGACATAGCTTAGATGCGTGCTGATCGCCTCTCGCGCGGCGATCGGGTCGCGTGACTGGATCGCCTCATTGATCGCGCGGTGATGATCCAACAGCAAATCGCGCGTGGTGCGCTGTTTGAACATTACCGAGCGGTTATAGAACACGCCCTCGCGCAGCAAATCGAACATTGAGCGCATCATATGCAGCATGATCACATTATGGCTGGCCTCAATGATTGCCATATGAAATTGCGCATCCAGCTCCGCCTCATCGGCAGGGTTGCGCTTGGTATGGGCGGCTTCCATCTTTTTGAAAATCGTGTCGATCACCCGAAGATCGGTATCGGAGCCAAGCACGGCGGCGCGCTCGGCGGCCAGCGCCTCCATATCGCGGCGAAAGGCGACATAGTCGAAGACAGCCTCGGAATGATTGGCGAATAGCTTGGTCAAAGCAGGCGAGAAGGCCGAGCCCAAAACATCGGCCACATAGATGCCAGCGCCTGCCCGTGTGGATAACAAGCCGCGCTCATGCAATTCGGCCACAGCCTCGCGCAAGGACGGGCGCGAGACGCCAAGCCGTTCGCTAAGTTCCCGCTCGGACGGCAAACGTTCCCCCGGACGCAGGATGCCACGCAGGATCAACTGCTCGATCTGGCGCACAACCGAATGCGAGAGCTTTTCCGCCTCGATACGCTGAAATGGCATGGTTTCCTCCCCGTATTGGTCAAATCATATGACCACGGGTGCAGTTAGTCTAGGCCGCACCACCTGGGTGCGGCCTGAAACCTCTGGGGCTGCGCCGCTTATGCGGTTGGGCGGATAATGATCTCGACCCTGCGATTTTGCTGGCGGCCTGTTTCGGTCAGGTTATCTGCAATCGGTTCCTGCTCGCCGCGGCCAAAGCTGCGCACGCGCCAAGGATCAACCCCTGCCTCAAGCAAAACACCCGCAACCGAGGAAGAGCGCCGCGCCGAGAGGTCTTGGTTATAGGAGGCCGAGCCCGTGTTATCGGTATGGCCGATCACATCCACCGTGCTATCGGGATATTGCTGCAGGTTATTGGCAAGCGCCCTGATATCTGCCTGAAGGCTGGGGCGGATCGCGGCGCTGTCGACATCGAACAAAATGCCCTCGGGCATGGTGACGATCAGCTCCTCCCCCGTATTGTTGATCTGGATCTGGTCATTGCTGAGCGAGCCGCGCAAATCTGCGGCCTGACGGTCCAGCACATTGCCGACAATGCCACCCACGGCTGCGCCCGCTGCTGCACCCAGCACGGCATTGCGCCCACGATTGTCATCATTGCTGACCGCCCCAAGGAAGCCGCCAAGCATGCCCCCTACGATGGCTCCATCGCGGGTGCGGTTGGCATTTGGGTCCGTATTGGTTGGCACACAAGCGCCCAATCCAAGGGCCGCGATCGCAAGCAGCGCGGCTGCGCGGTGAGTGATATTCATAGGTTAAACCCTTTCCCGATAGGTATCTGCTTTGGTTGAATCCAAAGCTTTGTCTGCAGGTGATATAACACCACAGGCGGGTTTGCTCATCTATAAAAGGTTTAAATGGCGGATTATTGCCGCTTTTGTGAAGGGCGCGGCAGGAGCGGCAGCCGCCAGATCAGGCACTTTGCCTGTGGTCCTCTCCCGCGCTTTCCCAAGCCAGCATCGCCCGTTTGACAGGCAGGCCCCAATGATACCCCCCAAGCGCGCCCGATTTGCGCAAGGCGCGGTGACAAGGGATCAGGAAGCTGACCGGATTGCGCCCCACAGCCGTGCCAACCGCCCGCACGGCCTTGGGTTTGCCAACGGCCTGCGCGATATCGGAATAGGTCGAGACATGGCCCGACGGGATTTGCAACAGCGCCTCCCAGACCTTGATCTGGAAAGGTGCCCCGATCATGTGAAGCTGGGTATGCCCGCGCAACCCGAAAGCGGCCTCGACCCAAGGTGTGATCGCTGAGGCGTCTTCGATGTAATCCGCCTCGGGCCAGCGCGCCTCTAGATCGTCAAAAGCGGCTTGCCGCCCCGTCTCGGAGGTGAAGGCCAAACCGCACAACCCGCGCTCGGTCCCCATCGCAAGAGCCTCGCCAAAGGGGCTGTCAAACCAGCCAAAACGGATGGAAAGCCCCGCACCCTTTCGGGCAAATTCGCCGGGGCTCATGGCCTCCCATGTCACAAAAAGATCATGCAATCGGCCCGAGCCTGACAGGCCCGTCTCGGCGACCGTGTCGATCATGCTATGACGCTCGGCCAAAAGCTGTTTGGCATGGTCCAGCGTCAGATACTGGCCATAGCGCTTGGGCGAGACCCCCACCCAACGCGAAAACACGCGTTGCAAATGCGTGGGGCTCATCTGCAATTGCGCGGCCAGCGCCTCCAGCGACAAAGCGGGCTCTGCATCATCAATGATATCGATGGCACGGCGGATGACATTGAAATGATAGCTCTGGTCGCCTGTGTCGGTCATGGCTCTCTCCTTACCTGTCCCAACCTATTGAGGCCTGCTTGCAATGACGACCCGAAACTTGCGCCTTCAGACTTGCCCGCACAGGCAGGGCAGGCCAAAAGGGGCCTCATGGCAAAGCAACTCGATTATCATACGATCCACGAGATATTTTCGCGCTTTCAGGCCGCCGAGGCGGAACCTGAGGGCGAATTGAACCATGTGAATGTCTACACCCTCGTGGTGGCCGTGGCGCTTTCCGCGCAGGCCACGGATGCGGGCGTGAACAAGGCAACGGCCGAGTTGTTCAAGATTGCCGACACCCCTCAGAAAATGCTGGATTTGGGCGAAGAGGGGCTGATCCAGCATATCAAGACCATTGGACTGTTCCGCAATAAGGCCAAAAACGTCATCAAGATGAGCCGCATCCTTGTTGAGGAGTATGGCGGCGAGGTCCCTTCCAGCCGCGCAGCACTTCAATCCCTGCCGGGGGTCGGGCGCAAGACGGCCAATGTCGTTTTGAACATGTGGTGGCGTCAGCCCGCACAAGCCGTAGATACCCATATTTTCCGTCTGGGAAACCGCGCAGGCATCGCGCCTGGCCGTGATGTTGATGCGGTCGAGCGCGCCATTGAAGATAATATTCCCGCTGAATTCCAGCTTCACGCGCATCACTGGATGATCCTGCATGGACGCTATATCTGCGTGGCGCGCAAACCAAAATGCGGAGCCTGTATCATCCGCGATCTCTGCCAATTTGAGGATAAAACTGAATGACACACCCCTATGATCTGGTCGGCATCGGCAATGCGATTGTCGATGTTATCTCGCAAGGAGATGACAGCTTTCTCGACAATATGGGCATCACCAAAGGCATCATGCAGTTGATCGAGCGTGACCGCGCGGAGCTGCTCTATGGGGCGATGTCGGATCGGGTGCAAACGGCAGGTGGCTCGGTGGCCAACACGATCGCGGGGGCAGGGACCTTGGGGCTGAAGACGGCTTTCCTTGGCAAAGTTAAGGATGACGCGCTTGGCCGCTTCTATGCCCAAGGCATGGAGAGCGAAGGCACCGATTTCCCGAATGCACCCGTGGCAGGGGATATCCCGCCCACATCGCGCTCGATGATCTTCGTCTCGCCAGATGGAGAGCGGTCCATGAACACCTATCTCGGGGCAGGCGCGGATTTCAACGAAGCCGATGTCGACCCACAAGTGGCAGGCAATGCGCGCTGGTTGTTCCTTGAGGGCTACCTCTATGACAAGGATGAGGGCAAAGCGGCCTTCACAGCAGCGGCCAAACATTGCCGCGCGGGCGGGGGCAAGACAGGTATTACGTTGTCTGATCCCTTCTGCGTCGACCGCCACCGTGCCGATTTCCTGACCTTGATCAAGGATGAGATGGATTTCGTCTTGGGCAATGAGGAAGAATGGCTCTCGATGTATCAAACCGATAATCTGGATGACGCACTTGGTCAGGCTGCGGCGGTTTGTGAAATTGTGGTCTGCACCCGCTCTGGCGATCCAGTTGTCCTGATCAGGGGCGAGGAGCGTGTGGAGGTCCCTGTTGAGCGGATCACCCCCGTCGATGCCACGGGCGCAGGCGACCAATTCGCAGCGGGTTTCCTATATGCTATGGCGACAGATCGTGATCTGGAAACCGCAGGCAAAATGGGCGTCGCGGCCGCCGCGGAAGTGATCCGCCATATGGGCCCACGCCCCAAGCGCTCTTTGACCGAGGTCTTCAAAGATGCGGGCCTTCCGACATCGTGATAGGGCAGTCATTTCGTATTTAGAGAAAGATGAAGGATAGGAGCGCGCCTCTCCTTCATCTTTCCAAAAATACGAAGGCCGCAGGCCAATTGTGGGACAGGGCCTTAATGGCCCTGTTCCGCAAACCCCTCAATCGCCGAGCTTGGCATGCACCTCATCAAGATCGATCTCACCGATCGGCATCTTGTTGGAGGGGTCTTCAAAATCATATTTGAAGAGCTGGAAATCTTTCTTGTAGATTTCATAGACCAGATGCATCGACAGGTCGTCGAAATAATCCTCAACCGGATGGGCGCGTTTTGGCCCATGCCCCTCAGATTCATTGAAACGGGGGACATCTGCCAAGCTTACCGGTTTTTGTGTCTCGATGCTGTCGAGCACCGATTGCATGCCGTCATTGAACTTTTCGGTCCAAAAGATGTTGTCATAGCGACCGCCGTTCACAATGAAGGTCGAGACATGGCCTGACATCGCGGACCAATGAATATCGGGGTCCATCGGGCGGCGCCAACGGATGGTGTCGCGCGCAAAAAGAAGGAAGCGGCGGAAGCTCTGGATCTGGTCAAACTCGCCCTTGCCATCATCGCCGCCAACTTCGATGCCGTATTTCTGGATCAAGAGCGGCACAAGGTTCCCACGATAGCGGTTTCCATTGCGCTGGATGCCGCAGATCTTGTCGAAAAAGGAGGACAGGATGCGGGTATAGGGGTTGCGAACGCAGGTGAAGGCGTAGGATTTATGCGTGGTCACATTCGACGTGATTTTGGGCTGGGCGGCTTCTTGCGCCCATTTATACATGCCCGATGTGGCATCATGGATGTCACCATCGAAAAATTCACCATTGTCAGAATAATACATAATCTGACCAATCGTCGAGCAGGCGCATTTCGGCACCACGCGATACACTACGCTCTCGCTCTCGGTCATCCAGGTTCCAGGAAACCCCATGCTCGAGCAACCTCCATTTATACATCTTCCCGCGTCTATAGCGCGTTTGCTGATGGCCAAAAAGCAAAGAACTGGGCTTTATTCAAGATCAGTTAGCGATTATGCCTCAAGATTAGCAAAAGATTGAGGCGACCTGTTCCGAAATGGCAAAAATTGCCTTTATTCTCCTGTGTCACAAAAACCCTGAAGGGATCATCCGTCAGGCGATACGCCTAACGGCTGGTGGCGATTTTGTCTCAATCCATTTCGATGCGCGGGCCAATCCCGCGCATTATGCGCAGCTCACCCAAGAGCTTGGCAGCAATCCTGGTGTGGTTTTTGCCAAGAAGCGGATCAAATGCGGCTGGGGGGAGTGGAGCTTGGTCCAAGCGACCCTGAGCGCGCTTGAAACCGCCGAGGAGGCCTTTCCGCAGGCCACACATTTCTACATGCTCTCGGGCGATTGCGTGCCGATCAAATCGGGTGATTTCGCTCGCGATATGCTTGACGCAAATGATGTCGACTACATCGAGAGCTTTGATTTTTTCGCCTCGGATTGGATTAAGGTTGGCATCAAGCGCGAGCGGTTGGTCTATCGCCATTTTTTCAATGAGCGTAACACCAAATGGCTGTTCTATCTGTCGATGAATTTGCAAAAACGATTGGGTGTTGAGCGCAAAATTCCATCGGACCTCCAGATACAGATTGGCAGCCAATGGTGGTGTTTGCGTCGTCGCACGGTGGAAAAAGTGTTGGAGTTTTGCCGCGAGCGGCCTGATGTGATCCGGTTTTTCCGCCGCACTTGGATCCCTGATGAAACCTTTTTCCAGACACTGGTGCGCCATTTGGTGGCCGATAAGGAAATCGAGTCGCGCACGCTGACCTTCCTTGTCTTCTCGGATTACGGGATGCCTGTTACCTTTTATAACGACCATTATGACCTGCTCTTGAGCCAGGATTACCTTTTCGCACGGAAAATCAGCCCTGAGGCGCATTTTCTGGCGCAGAGGCTGGGGGCGCTTTGGGCGTCTGGCCGCAAGGATTTCGCGATCTCGGGCGGGGGGCGTAAGCTTTATACTTTCATGCGCGAGCGCGGCCGCGTAGGGCGCCGTTTTGCCACGCGGTTCTGGGAGCAAGAGGCCTCTTTCGGGCAGGATCGCCAGCTTTTGATGGTGGTGTGCAAAAAATGGCATGTCGCCAAACGGTTGATGCATTCGGCCTCACAGCATGCGGGCATCCATGGTGTGGAATACCTCTTTGATGAGGATGATTGCGGCATTCCCCATTTGGGCGGGCTGGAGCGCACATTGGAAAAGCGCAACCGCCACCGCCGCGCGCTGGTGCGTATGTTGTTTGACTATTACCAGACCGACCGCCTGATGATCTGTCTCGATCCCAATAATATCAACCTGATGCGCGACTTCAGCGCTGATCGGACCAGTGCTAAAATCCTCGAATTGCAATGCGATTTTGATGATGACTATCTCAAAGGCCACGCCTATCGCGTGGGCCTTGCCTCGCCTGATACCTCGGAAGAGTTGATGGAGAAAATGCTGCCAACCCTGCGCTATGAGTTTGAGTTCGAGACGGTGCGCATCCGCAATGCCGAGTTCGAGAACCATTACCGCGTGCGGCAAGGCAAGGAAGAATGGGAAAATGCAGCCGTTTTGAGGGATTTCTTCGCGATTGAGCCCGATGCGGCCCGCACGATTGCGCAAACACCTTACCTCTTCGATGATTGATGGGAAAAACACCGATGGCCTATATCTATGACGAGCAGAATATCTTCGCCAAAATCCTGCGCGGGGAAATTCCCAATCAAACAGTTCTCGAGACGGAGCATACTCTGGCCTTCAACGATATCGGCCCGCAAGCGCCGATCCATGTTCTGGTCATCCCCAAAGGGAAATACGTGACCTATGACCATTTCGCGGCTGAGGCCTCGGATGCGGAGATCGTTGATTTCCATCGCACTTTTGCGAAAATCTGCGCCGATCTTGGCGTTGAGCCGGGCCAAGGCGGGGCAGGGTTTCGGGCGATCAGCAATGCAGGCGCGGATGCGGTGCAAGAGGTTCCGCATTTCCATATGCATATCTTGGCTGGCAGGCCTTTGGGGCGGATGCTCGAAAAAGGCTAAGGCGTTTTGAACAATTGGCCCGGTGCAGACAGGGCCGCGCTTTGGCCCGTTTTGCGCAGCATATGCCAAGCCAAAACCTGATTGCTGGAGAGAACAGGAAGCCCCAATTGCGCCTCCAATGGTGCGATTGCCGCGAGCGTGCGCAGGTTTGTGCAGGATAAGAACAGCGCATCAATTCCACCTGTTTGGGCCAAAGCTTCGGCGGCGGTGATGATGGATTGCGTGTCGATGCGCACAACGCGGGCCTCTTCGGCGACATCGAAGCTGCCAAAGACGGGCGTGTCTATGCCCTCATCCGCCAAGGCCTCCTGCAGGCGCTGCGATACCTGCGCGATATAGGGTGAGAGCATGCCCAATCGGGTCACGCCCAGATGACGACAGGCCGCGACCAGAGCGCTTAATGGGTTGGTGACCGCTTTGGTCTGTGTGGCCCCTTTAATGAGGTCTGCCACCCGCGCGGGCCCGATCTGGGCCGAGCCTGAGGTGCATCCATAGCCGACGGCTTCTAATTTGGCTGCTTGCGGGAAAAGGCTTGCGGCCTGTCCCAGATGCCCTTCCATCGCGGCAAGTGTTTCCGAGGTAACTTGTGGTGATGACGGCACGCGGCTGACGAACAGCTCGACCTCGGGCGGCAGAAGCGCGCGGAAATCCATCTCGATGGTTTCGTCGCTTTGCAACACAACAAGCCCCAGCTGCGCTGCGCGCTTGGCCTCAAGGTTATGGGGGAAAGGCGCTGTCATATCACGATCATCTCCGCTTTGGCGGGTTGGGAAAGCCATTCTGCACCGCTTTCGCGGATCACGATGTTTTCTTCATGCACCATGATTTGGCCTTGCGATAGGGTGATCGAAGGCTCCAGCGTCAGCACCATTCCCGCTTGCAACTCTGTATGATCATCAGGAATGAGCGAAACCCCTTCGGTCAATTGCATGCCCAACCCATGACCGAAGCGCCCCGCCTCAGCCCCGCTTTGGCCACCTGTTAAGACGCGGTCCATGGTGTGAAACAGATCGGCGGGGGTGGCGCCGATGCGGGCCGCTTCAAAGCCTGCTTGGGTGGCTTCGATCAATATAGCATGGGCGGTTTGCGTCTCGGGCCGTGGCGGACCGATGGAGAAATTCCTGTCGAAATCGCAGAAATATCCGTTCCGCACGAGGCCCGTATCAAGCATCATGACATCGCCGCGCGCCAGTGGCTGATCCGAGGCGGGCGAGATCACATCGCCATACCCCCCTTGCCCCGCGCCACCCGCAAGATAGGCAACCCAATCGGCCCCTTCTTCAAGGCAGAGGATTTGGAAGCGGCGAAACACATCGCTGAGAGGCACGCCTGCGCCCGCAATCTCGGGGACCCGCGAAAAGGCGCGCGTGGCTATAGCGCAAGTCGCTCGAATAGCCTCGATCTCGGCCTCGGATTTCACGGCACGCAGGCGCTGCATGATGCCACTATCTTGCGTGAAGTGATGGTTGGGCAGGCTTGCGCAAAGCTGCTGCCAGCTTGCCAGCGGCATGCGCAGATGGGTTTCCAGCCCGCTTGGCACGCCGATTTTCGAGGCAGGCGCGGCAAACTCGGCGCAGGCCTCGGCCAAAAGCGATACGCCATCATCATCGTAATTCGGGGCGGCCCATGTCCTGATATCGCTGATCCAGCTTTGCCCCATCAGATGCGCCCCGATGGAGGGGATCACGGCAACAGGATCACCGCTTGCAGGGACAAGCAGAAACCACGGGCGTGTCGGGCTTTCCCAAAAACGGGTCAGAAAGCCTGTGAAATAACGGATATCGGGTTCCGTGGTCAGCAAAAGGGCGGCAAGGCCTGTGCGTGCCATCTCGGTTTGCGCCGCGTGTAATCGGGTGCGATATTCGCTGGTGTCGAAAACGGGGCTCATCTGGGGTCTCTGGCGCAAGGGGGCTTTGGAAGGATGCTGCACCATTTATGCGGGTCTGGGCAGGGCAAATCCGACATATTCGGGCAAAGCAGCGCTGCCTGCGGCCCGCGTCCCGTGTCTGAGCGATAGATTAGGCGCTTTTATTGGAGGTGAGGGCCACAAAAACATCCTCAAGATGCGGCTCTTCCGTTTTGACATCGCGGATTGTGATGCCTGCGGCATGGACCGCCTCAAGGATTGCCCCCGTGGAGACATCTTTCGGGGAATAGGAAAAGACCAGCGCGCCATCCTTACGGCGGCTTAGGGCCACATGCTGGGGGGCGGCCATCTGGGTGCTTGTATCTTCGGGCAGGATCACAAGCGTCTTGGCATCCATCTGCGCCAGCAGGTTCTCGGTGCGGTCGCGCGCGATGACCTCGCCATGATTGATAATCGCGATCTCGTCGCACATTTCCTCGGCCTCTTCGAGGTAATGGGTCGTCAGGATGATCGTCATGCCGCGTTCCTCATTGAGGCGGCGGATATTGGTCCAGAGCATCTGGCGCAATTCGATATCAACGCCTGCGGTGGGTTCATCCAAGACAAGGATTTGTGGGTTATGGATCAAGGCTTTACCCAGTAAAAGGCGGCGTCGCATCCCACCTGAAAGCGTGCGAGCATAGGCATCGGCCTTATCCTCCAAACCGATCAGGCGCAGCACCTCATCGGTTTTGCGCTGCGCTTTGGGCACGCCATATAGCCCTGCCTGCACCTCCAGCGCGCCGCGCGGGGTGAAGAAGGGATCAAGGTTCAATTCTTGCGGCATCACGCCGATGGCCGCACGCGATTGGCGCGGGTTAATATCTTGGTCAAAGCCCCAGATATTCACCCTGCCGCTGGTCTTGGTGACCAAGCCTGCCAGAATATTTATCGTGGTGGATTTGCCCGCACCATTGGGGCCAAGCAGCCCGAAAATCGAGCCGCGCGGGATGGAAAGATTGATCCCTTTGAGCGCTTCTTTCGGGGCTTCGCGCCGTGAGGGCGCATAGGTCTTGCGCAAATCGGTAAGCTCGATGGCATTTTCTGACAATTTCACGCGCTAAGATCCTTCCATCGGCCTTGCCCGAGCGCGGGCAAACTGCGATATGGGGACAGACTTACGCCCCAGCTGAGGGCCAGACAAGCGCAAGGACGACCGAAAATGAGCATCGACGCCCCCGAGACCGAGATTGTCACTGCATGGCGGGTCGCCTGTGATGGCGGTGAAGGCGCGCTGGGGCATCCGCGCGTTTGGCTGTCCGTGCCGCATGATACAGGCTCGGTGGAATGCGGATATTGCGATAAACGCTTTGTGCATGAGTCTTTTGCAGATCAGCACAAAACGGACTGATCCGATCCGTCTCGGACCTGAGACATCCTGAATTGTGAAAAACACAGGGTCGCGCTGACCGAGCGGGCGGGTTAAAACCGTGCTGCACGCGTTGCTTTGCGCCTTGGGGAGAGTGAAATGAGCGAGACGAAATTCGGAAAAGGCAGCCATCTGAGCCTTGTTGACGGCTCCGCCTTCATTTTCCGCGCCTATCACGCATTGCCGCCCCTGACGCGCAAATCCGATGGTTTGCCCATTGGGGCCGTGGCGGGGTTCTGCAACATGATCCACAAGATGATCGAGGCCAATACAGGCCCCGATGCGCCCACCCATGCGGCTGTGGTGTTCGACAAGGGCAGCCA
>JGI26083J51738_10000371_pt1 | contig 24705 bp, 25 predicted proteins | sample SaaInl85LU_5_DNA_FD_51738 | JGI IMG/M metagenome (IMG submission 51738)
CTCTCGAATAAGCGAATCGCCAGAGAAATGGGAGTGACTGAGCGCACGATTAAAGCTCATCTCAGTCACATTTTTCAAAAAACTCCGGTGAGCGATCGACTAGAGCTCGCTTTGCTGATGAAGGGTGAATTGCCTGAGCGGATTCGCATAAATCTCCAATAGTTTGTCGCGATATTTCTCAGGAGTTCCTGATATCAACGCCTGGAAGCGCTGTTGCACATCGGGAAGAAGGTCGTCTGGAAGATGGTGCTTCTTCAGTAGGGCGTCCGCTAAGCGTCCGGTGTCAAAGACCCGTTGACCAAGAATGATTTGATGATCGATCAGCGTTGCTAATTCCTGAGGTGTCTCGGGGACATCGGTGATGGGTTTGCCAAAATGCAGATGCACACGACCTTTCCAGCCCATGATCCCTGCAGCGATCGATTGCACATCTTCGTCGGGGCGTTTGGTGTAATACCCATCGCGCTCAGTCATTGCCAGTTCCCGAGCTTTCATGGGAGCGCACGGATCGAACTCGTAGGAGATGGACACGGGAACGATTTGTGCCGCGCGAACGGCTTCCTCGAAGGATTCATTACGTGGCTTACCGGCCATCGCAATCATTTTTAAAATCGCAGGATCGGTTCGATCAATGCCGTCCTTTGCCCGGCCCTCTCGATGCGCAATCCAGATTGAATGTCCATCTTCAATCGACTGGCGAATGTAGCCTGAGAGTGCTGAGTAGGTCTGCAGCATCTCTCGCGGACCTGAGACATTGCGTTTCACGATAAAACTCTTGTTGAGACGCATGAGGTCCCCAACGAAGGGTTTTTTGACCAAATTATCGCCAATCGCAATGCGTACGGTGTGAAACCCACCGTTGTAGAGTGCCCAGTTGACGAATGCGGGATCCATCGCGATGTCGCGATGGTTACTTAAAAATAGATAGGATTGCTCGGGATTCAGATGATCAAGGCCCGAGACAGTGAAGGTTTCAGTGGTTCGTGATAAGACTTTTGCTAGCTGAGGCTCCACCGCTGATTGGAAATCTTGGATGGTCTGGATGACCTGCGCTTTGGAGCGCAAAAATGAACGGATTCGTGGCCGCAAGATAAAGCTCAACGGTGTGAACCAGCCTTTGAATTTTAATTGCCCAATGGCTTTGATGAACTCATCATCGTTGATGAGTCGATCGATGACTTGGGGGACGTCCTGGTCGCTGTATGGCTCAATATCAGAAATATCGGTCATTCGTTATCCTTATCGCAAACCGAAATTATACCGAAAACGGAAACTAACAATGCAATTAGAACGGATATTTTCTGATCTCCCGCAAGACTGGCAGGAATTTTTAGGGCTTGAGGAACTGTCTCAAATTGCATTGGAGTTCGACCAGAAGATCCTGAGCGAGGAGAGTTATCCGCCACGTTCTCAGCGATTTAGAGCATTCGAGCTGTGCTCGCCGGCGATGTGCTCTGCAGTGATTGTTGGGCAGGACCCTTACCATGGGCCTGATCAGGCAACAGGCCTTGCGTTCTCGGTCAGTCAACAAACAGCGATCCCGCCATCGCTTCGAAATATTCTCAAGGAATGGCGGGCTGAATTTGGCGTCGTTGAGATGCCCAGTGGAGATCTGACTCCTTGGGCTCGACGTGGAGTCCTGCTGATGAATCGTGTCTTGTCCGTTCGCCCTGGAGAAGCGGGAAGTCATCGAAACCTTGGATGGGAACGATTTACGGACTTGGTGATGACGCGGTTGGCAAACGATACTCGCTACCGAGTGTTTTGTTTGTGGGGGAGTGATGCACGGCAATTACGAAGACTCATTGATGAGCGACAAGGCGTCATCGAATCGGTCCATCCTTCTCCATTGTCCGCTCATCGGGGGTTTTTTGGATCAAGACCTTTTAGCCAAATCAACCAACGACTGACNGCGCAGGGGNTGTCAGAGCTTGACTGGTCGCTGCCCCTCGACTTGCCGAGTGATGGTCAGGGGCACATGGATCAACTGTTTTAGATTGACCGACACAGGCGCTAGCAACAAGGCAGCTTGATCTTCCTGATCATTGGCNGCGTCAAAGACTTGGAAAGAGGTACCATCCAGTTCAACGGATTCTCCCGGANACACCGGAGCCTCTCGATACACATAGAGGTATTTTTTGGCTTGGCCTAAGTGTTCAAGACGAGCGATCACTTCTTGACCGGTGTAGCAGCCTTTCTTGAAATTGACGCCACCGAGCATTTGATAATGCGCTTGCTGTGGGATCAGCAGATCAGCAGAACCCTGGCGAACAAAGCCGAGTCCGGCTGATAGTCTTGCCATATCCGCTTTCGGGTCATGCGGCTGGTCTTGATCACCAACCTGCCATTGCGTGTTTCCAAATTCTCCAACTCGCGTGGTTCCGGGTTGGTGCTGACAAACAGCAGGTGACAGCGAGGACTGTGCCACTAGGCCGACNGNGATTTCCGTNAAAGCAGCCGATACGCGAGACAACGCCAAAAACGGATGGAGCCGTTNTAACAGTGCATCTGATTGATCNATTGGAGTAATGAGGCTGACGAGGTTGTTGTATTGCAGTAATCGTCCCGANCCAAACATTCGACCTTTTGGATCACAAAATGCGACGAGCGGGGCATGTTCAGGGGTGAGGTTAGTCACCATTTGAGTGCATTGCCCCTGCAATACCTTCAGTGTCTGATCGCCTTTGAATTGAATCAAGCCAAATGGGGAATTCATGCTACGCCTCTGAGTGCTACACTAGTATCGATAGGGAGGGAGTATGGACGATCGCACTGAATTCAACAGACTTTATTGGCATTCCAGACGCGGAATGCTGGAAATCGATGTGATGCTGATGCCCTTCACCCGGAATCATTATCCAGATTTAGCAGCCAACGATCAGGAAGCCTACCGGAGACTCTTGGATTGTGAAGATCAAGACATTTGGGAGTGGTTGCGTGGATTTAAACTGCCTGACGATCAAGCACTGGCTCACATCGTTCTGAAAGTCCGCCAAGCCAGCGGTGATCTGGGCGTCGCGCAAAGCCAGCAGTGAAAGCACTGACTTGGTTAACCGGTCAACACGGTATTCTTAAGACTTATCCTCGCTTGGTGCACTTGCAATTTGACGGCAATGCGGATCATTTGGTCGTGCAAATGAAATCCAGAAGCGTCGAATTGATGTCGTGTCATGTGGATGAGTGGAGCTTAAGTCCTTGGAGTTATTGTGTGATCCATCTGCCTGCCGCTCAAGGAACGCTGCATTGGATCGCTCGCGCAAACGCCCGAGATCTCCGTCAGTTACGTCACCGATGTCGCGTGCATTGAGTTAACGTTCTTTGCCTGGGATTAAGATCGTGTCATCAGGATGTTTCGATAGATCCGGGTGATCGAGGGTGAAATGGAGACCCCGAGACTCCTCACGCTTGAGTGCACAGCGGATAATCAGTTCAGCGACAACCACGAGGTTTCTCAATTCAATTAAGTGGGTGGTGATCCGGTAATTGGCGTAGAAATCTTCAATTTCACGGGCGAGTAGTTGTGCCCGATTTAACGCCCGCTGAAGACGCTTGTCGGTGCGAACAATGCCGACATAGTCCCACATAAAGCGTCGGATCTCCGCCCAGTTGTGTGCGATGACAACGTCTTCGTCGCTATCAATGACCTGCGATGCATCCCAGGATTTGACAGTGGCGTGAGGCATTTGGGTCTTCACGGTTTGTGTGATGTGGGCTGCGGTTGCGCGTCCGAAGACAATGCATTCCAGTAGTGAATTCGAGGCCATCCGATTAGCACCATGAAGCCCTGTCGAACTCACTTCTCCAATGGCGTAAAGGCCCGCGAGATCGGTCTCGCCATGCAAGTCGACAAGGACTCCACCGCAGGTGTAGTGAGCTGCCGGCACCACCGGAATCCATTGTTTTGTCATGTCGATCTCAAGCTCGATGAGCCGCTGATAGATGGTCGGAAAATGGTCTTTGATAAAGGAAGGATCTCGGTGCGTGATATCGAGATAGACGTGATCAGCACCAATCCGCTTCATTTCATGATCAATCGCACGCGCCACGATGTCGCGTGGAGCAAGTTCAGCCCTCGGGTCGAAGCCTGGCATAAACCGCGTGCCATCGGGTAATCGCAGAATTCCGCCTTCACCACGGACAGCTTCTGAAATGAGGAAGGACTTGGCATCTGGGTGGTATAAACAGGTCGGGTGAAATTGATTGAATTCGAGATTAGCGACGCGACATCCTGCTCGCCATGCCATGGCAATGCCATCACCACTCGCCCCATCGGGATTGGAGGTGTAGATATACGCCTTGCTAGCACCGCCGGTGGCAAGCACAACAGCATGCGCTAAAAAGGTATCCACTTCTCCGGTCTGTTTATTCAAGACATGACATCCACGAACACGTCGAGTGCGAGGGCCACGGCCACGATCGAAGCACAAATCGACCGCAATGAAGTTGTGGTAAAAGGTGATGTTATCGGCAGCTGAGGCTCGTTGGTCAAGCGCATCTTGAATCGCCCAACCGGTTGCGTCCGCCGCATGCAAGATTCGGCGATGCGAGTGTCCACCCTCACGGGTGAGGTGAAAGGATTGGTCAGATTTGGTGAAACCCACGCCTTGTTCGACAAGCCAATCGATCGCGTCTCGAGCGCTACACACAACGTGTTCCACCACATCCTGATGGCACAATCCAGCACCTGCGATGAGCGTGTCCTGAACATGACTTTCAATGGAATCCTGGTCATCGATGACGGCGGCTACGCCACCTTGTGCCCAACGCGTGGATCCTCCACTGGGGTCTTTGGTGAGTACGGCCACGGACAGATCCTTTGGGATGGAGAGTGCAGCAGTCAGGCCTGCTGCACCTGCGCCCAGCACCAGCACATCGACCTGGTGCAGTTGTGGCTCAACACTCATATTACTTGTCCTTTTTTATCACTCATGTCATCGTAGTCATTGAATTTCTTGAGAAATCGCACGTTGGGTATGGAGTCGCCAGTTCAAAAAGTCGAGGCTGAAAACGATCAGCTGTTGGTCGATCGTGCGCGCTTGGGCGACCGCCATGCTTTTGATTTGTTGGTACTCAAGTATCAGTCTCGCTTATTGTCTCTCGTCAACCGCTTGGTCTCGAATCAAAGTGATGCGCTAGACGTCCTTCAGGATACCTTCGTCAAGGCCTATCGGTCACTACACACCTTTCGGGGTGAGAGTGCATTTTATACCTGGCTTTATCGAATCGCTGTGAATACTGCCAAAAATCACCTCGCGTCCAAATTGAAAGAATCCAAAGATGTCTCTGTTGATGATGAAGCCACCGGCGAGTTGTCGGTGCTACAAGATTTCAGTGCGCCCGATGAAGAAGCCGGTGCTGAAGAATTACAGCGAGCGATTTTGCATGCCATTGAACAGTTGCCGGATGATTTGAAACAGGCGTTGACGCTTCGGGAGCTTGAAGGAATGAGCTATGATGAGATTGCGTTGGCGATGAATTGCCCGATCGGCACTGTGCGTTCTCGGATATTTCGGGCGCGCGATCATGTGGTTCAGGAAATTTCTCAACAATTTCCGGGAACTTTTTTGTAATGAAATTGTCAAAGATTGAAATTACAGTAAACCCATATCATCGGAGTGGTGNCTGAATGACTGAAACCTTACGGCAATCCCTGTCGGCTTTAGTGGATCAGGAAGCAACGGAATTTGAGGCGCGAAAAATTGTCGACGCAACGAAAACCCGCGGCGATCTCAAGGCTTACTGGGCGTCATGCCAGGCCATCAGCAGCACAATGCGTGGAGAAAGTCTCCTGGGCTCCAGTTTGCTGGATCGGATTAATGCTGAACTCGATGGGGTCGCCGAGGCAAAACCCATTGTTGATGCTTCGCATCATCAAGTCGATCCGCATGTCACCTTCCTNCCTGNCAAAGAAGCNTTACCGAACCGGTTTGCAGCACTGACTGGCCAGTTGGCGATTGCGGCATCGATCGCTTTTGCGGTGGTGATTGGTGTGAAAGTGGTCGCACCGGTGGACACGCAACCCTCTGTTGCGGTCGCTGAGCCACTGGAAGTGATTAAATTTCAAATGCCTGTGCAAAAAGAAACCGTCTCGGTTGATGGGATGACTAGTCAACAAGATGCTGTCGAAAGACGTCCTGTGGCGAGGATTTTGACAGAGCAAGACATGAAGCAATTGGTCAGTAACCGATTGAGTCCGTATTTGATTCGTCATGCTGAGAATACTGCAGTCGTTGGCGGAACATCGGTTTTACCATTGGCTCGTATCATGGGGCGTGACGAGCCAATCGAATAATGCTTGCTCGATACGTTGGCGCGTTGTTCAGCGCGCTGATCCTACTGAGCCCACCATCGTTCGCCATCAGCTCCGAGCCTGCGAAAGAAAAGCTTCGTGCCATGACGATGGCGGTTCGTACCTTATCCTATTCCGGAAAATTGGTTTATCAACGCGCGGATGTTCTAGCCAACCTGGCGTTTCAGCATGACGTCATTAATGGCAAAGAAGCTGCGCGCTTAAGACGGCTATCGGGTCAGCCTCTGGAACGAGCACAATCAGGAAATGTGCTGATCGAGGCGGTGCCAGGTCCGGACGTTCTGAGGCAAGGATATCCGCTGCCTGGCATGATCAATGCNGAATCCACGCAGATTTTTGAAGCGCCTTATCAGATCACTCTTGGTAATGTCGAGCGGATCGCAGATCGGTCGGCGCAACTGGTTCTTGTGGAATCAATGGATGGGCATCGCCACAGCTATAAATTCTGGGTCGATGAGGAAACGTCCTTATTGCTACGGTCTCAGACGGTCAATGCCGACAATCAGACCTTGGAGCAGTTTGAGTTTTCAGAGCTCACTGTTGGGCCACAAACCGTTGAGATCGCAGGCGGGCAAGAGGCGTTGCAAGTCAAGGTTTATCCGATTACAGAGCCTGAGTCGGTCTTGCAATTTTCGCCGGCGAGTTGGCTTCCTGCCGGTTATCAATTGGTGTCCGCATTGCCTTCGCGCGCTGGCAGTCATCGGGTGTATACGCTTGTTTACACCGATGGACTGGGAAGCTTTTCAATTTTCCTTGAGCTGACCAATGCGCGACCAGAGCCTGATATGCAGGCAATTCTTGGTCCCACAGTTGCTTTGGGCAAGGATTACGCGCTCTCCGGCGGAGCACTGCGAGTCACGTTAGTTGGCGAAATTCCTCCTGAAACCGGGAAAANCATTATCGATGCGCTCGATGTGGATGGNTTAAAAGGGCTGTTGAGTCGGACGCAGTGAACTGTGAAAAGCGTGTTGAAGTGGTTGCTGTGATGGCTGACCATTGCTGGGTCAAGCCAATGTCTCAGCCTTTGTGTTCTGCCTGCANGGAGCTTGGTCGCTGTCGGTCGGATTGGCTCCGCCAAAAAACTTCGGATCAAACCTTTGAAATCCCCTTGAATGATCCCATTTCTTTGAGTGTCGGTGATGTAGTGACACTTAGCATCGACGGTCAGCGTTTCAGCTCGCAACTCGTGAAGCTCTATNGCCCGCCGCTGTTGGGGCTTGTGAGCCCGATTGTTGTGGGGCAGTTCCTCGAGTGGAGCGAGACGCTTCAGGCAGGTGCTGGTCTGTTGGGTCTAGCCCTGGGTTGGATGTTCAGTCAGCGCTGGACACGAACGTTTCAAATAAGGATCAATCGATGAGTGCAGCGATGCGATTTGTTTTGGGTTTTCTGATGGTTGTCAGCGTGCAAGCGCAGGCACAGTTGCCTGAGTTCACAAAGCTTGTGGATACCGTCTCACCAGCGGTGGTCAACATTTCTACACGCTCGACGCAACCGNCTTCACGTCCGCAACAAATGCCAGATTTGCAGCAATTACCGCCATTTTTCCGGGAGTTTTTCGAGCGCGGTGTGCCGATGCCTCCACAAGAACGTGAAGGTCGATCTCTGGGCTCAGGATTTNTTATTTCTGACGATGGATATGTTTTGACGAATAACCACGTCGTGGAAGGGGCTGATACGGTGATTGTTCGCTTGAATGATCGCCGAGAATATGTCGCCACGATTGTCGGAACCGACCCACGCTCCGATGTTGCGGTCTTGAAGTTGGATGCNGACGATTTNCCGGTAGTCAAGATCGCCGATAGCGATGCAGTGAAACGTGGACAATGGGTCGTCGCGATTGGATCNCCGTTCGGTTTTGATTACAGCGTGACTGCAGGAATCGTGAGTGCGACNGGGCGTGCCTTGCCTGACGAAAGTTATGTGCCATTTATTCAAACTGATGTGGCGATTAATCCAGGGAATTCCGGAGGGCCGTTATTTAATCTTGAGGGCGAGGTTGTGGGAATAAACTCACAGATTTTTACGCGCTCAGGCGGATTCATGGGGTTGTCCTTCGCGATTCCGATGAATTTAGTGATGAATGTAGCCGAGCAGTTAAAAGAAGATGGGATTGTGCGTCGTGGTTGGCTTGGCGTTTTAATTCAAGAAGTCAATCGCGATCTTGCTCTGAGTTTTGGTTTGGATAAGCCGATGGGAGCCTTGATTGCGCAAGCCTCTGCCTCAGGTCCTGCCGGAAAGGCGGGGATCCAGCCCGGTGATATTGTAGTTCGCTTTAATGGCAAGGATGTCGAACGATCCTCCGATCTTCCACCCATGGTTGGACTGGTTCGCCCCGGATCGACTGTTCCAGTGGATGTCGTGCGCCAAGGTGATCGGCTCACCATCGATGTCACCATCGAGCAACTCCCTGACGCTGACCAAGTGGCGCAGACGATGTCATCGCAGCCGAAAGGGCTTTTAGGGATGGTTGTTGATGAAATACCCGATTCGTTGCAGGCGGACAACAACCTCCAAGGCGGGATTTTGGTAAAAGAGGTCACCGAAGACCCTGCATTAGGGGCAGGACTCCGAGCAGGTGATATCATTACGCAGGTCGGCGGTCGGGAAATCTCTGAGGTGTCTGACTTACAAAATCTGATGGATTCGTTGCCGACTGATCGGCCGATTCCGGTTCTAGTTGTACGTGGAGGGAATTCAACATTTCTCACTTTGCGATTAGGTCGTTAAACTAACGCGATTTTTTCGCTAGGAGCACTGGTGTCTTGACTGACCCCTCACACATTCGAAACTTTTCGATCATCGCGCACATTGACCATGGAAAATCAACGCTGGCTGACCGTTTCATCCAGCGTTGTGGTGGGTTGTCCGAGCGAGAAATGGGCGCTCAGGTCCTGGATTCAATGGATATTGAGCGTGAGCGCGGGATTACCATTAAAGCCCAAAGCGTCACCCTGAATTACACAGCCCTCAACGGTGAGGTCTACGAACTCAACTTTATCGACACCCCAGGGCATGTGGATTTCAGTTATGAAGTCTCGCGTTCACTGTATGCCTGTGAGGGTGCGCTCTTGGTGGTGGATGCCGCTCAGGGTGTTGAGGCGCAATCGGTCGCGAATTGTTATACGGCCATCGAGCAAGGTCTTGAGGTCGTCCCTGTGTTGAACAAGATGGATCTGCCACAGGCAGAACCCGAGCGGGTAAAGCAAGAGATCGAAAATATCATTGGGATCGATGCTTCTGAGGCCATCCCCTGTTCAGCGAAGAGTGGNTTGGGGATTGATGAGCTGCTTGAACAACTGATCGTCAAAATCCCGCCACCAACCGTTGATCGAAGCCTACCAACCCAAGCACTCATCATCGATTCATGGTTCGATAATTATTTAGGTGTGGTCTCGTTGATCCGAGTGACACAGGGTTCTTTGAAAAAAGGACAGAAGATTCGCGTGAAGAGCACGGGCCGTGACTGGCAGATCGATGATGTNGGGGTGTTTACACCCAAACGTCATTCGACGGGGTTACTGCAGGCTGGACAAGTCGGGTTTATGATTGCCGGGATCAAGGACATTCATGGTGCTCCCGTCGGCGACACGCTGGTTGATTCAAAGTTTTCAGATACCGATGCTCTGCCTGGGTTCAAAAAAGTGAAGCCGCAGGTGTATGCCGGATTATTCCCGGTGTCTGCCGATGATTTCGAAGATTTTCGTGAAGCCCTCGAAAAACTGACATTGAATGATGCCAGCCTGATTTATGAGCCAGAGACCTCCGATGCACTGGGATTTGGGTTTCGTTGCGGCTTCTTGGGGATGTTGCACATGGAGATTATCCAGGAGCGACTTGAGCGGGAGTACGATCTTGATCTGATTACCTCAGCGCCCACGGTGGTCTACGAAGTCATCACGACTGATGGCCAGACTCTCTATGTCGATAATCCTTCTCGGTTGCCAGATGTGGGCTCTATTGAGGAAATGCGCGAGCCGATGGTTGCGGCAACGATTTTAGTGCCGAATGAATATGTCGGATCGGTGATGACTCTCTGTGTTGAAAAGCGCGGCATACAGCGTGATCTAAAATACATGGGTAGCCAGGTCCAGATTGAGTTCGATTTGCCGATGGCCGAAGTGGTGATGGACTTCTTCGATCGTCTGAAATCGGCCACACGTGGATTTGGTTCATTGGATTACAGTTTCGTCCGCTTTCAAGCCTGTCCATTAGTCCGACTGGATATTTTAATTAATGGTGAGCGAGTTGATGCCTTGGCCGCGATCGTGCATAAAGACCACTCGCAGTCGCGGGGTCGAGAATTGGCTGAGAAATTACGTGAGTTAATTCCTCGTCAAATGTTTGATGTCGCGATTCAGGCGGCAATCGGTCGGCATGTCATTGCTCGGACGACGGTGAAAGCTCTGCGTAAAAATGTGACCGCAAAATGTTATGGTGGNGACGCCACGCGTAAGCGGAAATTATTAGAAAAACAGAAAGCCGGTAAAAAACGGATGAAACAAGTGGGTCGCGTCGAGATTCCACAGGATGCCTTCTTGGCAGTGTTAAAGGTAGATTAGGAAATGGATTTCACGCTCATTTTAGTGATTATCGTGCTGGTATCGGGCGTGATTTATGGCTTAGACCTTCTGTATTTCAAGCGAAAGCGTGATGGTGCGGAACCTGGATTGATCATCGACTACAGTCGTTCGTTTTTCCCAGTTCTTTTCCTCGTCTTGATCCTTCGGTCGTTCTTATTTGAACCGTTTCAAATCCCCAGTGGATCCATGCTTCCCACNTTGAAAATCGGTGATTTCATTTTGGTGAATAAATTCGATTATGGTCTTCGGTTGCCTGTTCTCGGACAGACGATTGTGGAGTTTGGAGAGCCGAAACGGGGTGACGTGATGGTTTTCAAATACCCAGAGGACACTCGGATTAATTTCATCAAGCGTGTGGTTGGTATCCCTGGGGATACTGTCGAATATCGCAATAAAGTGGTTTACGTCAATGGCGAAGCGCAGACACTGACTGTGATGGCTCCAGACGGTTCGGTCATGATGCCAGCCTTGACTGAGGAAGCCTCTGANCAACTGGGTGACCGTGAACATCGNATCTGGCGTCGAATGACTCANGGCCGTAATTTTGGCCCGATTCAGATTCCCGAAGGCCAATATTTTGTGATGGGCGATAATCGGGATAACTCCAACGACAGTCGCGTTTGGGGTTTTGTGGATGATTCCTTAATCGTCGGTCGTGCTTTTGCAGTGTGGATGCATTGGGAGTCCTTATTGTCGATTCCTTCATTCAGCGATGTACGGATCATCCAGTGAGTTCGAGCGATCTCGACGATTTACAATCTCGATTGGCCTATCGGTTCAAGGACATCGGATTTCTTGAATCGGCACTCACGCATCGAAGCATGGGTCCTGCACATAACGAACGGCTGGAATTCTTGGGCGACTCGATTGTCAACTTTGTGGTTGCCGAAGCGTTATTTCGAAGATATCCAGAGGCGCGGGAAGGGAAGCTGACACGGATGCGAGCATCGCTTGTCCGCGGGCAATCCTTGTCGCAACTCGCTCGACGACTTCAATTGGGCGAAACCATTCGCTTGGGAAGTGGTGAACGGAAAAGTGGCGGCCGTCGTCGTGATTCGATTCTGGCCGATGCGATGGAAGCGGTGATTGGCGCAATTTTTTTGGACGGTGGAATGTCAGCGTGCCAAGAATGTATCAATAAATGGCTTGAGTCAGAACTGGCTTCNGTCAATCCCAATCAAGTGGATAAAGACCCNAAAACCGCACTTCAAGAATGGTTGCAGCGAGATCGAAAAGAACTNCCGGTATATCGAGTTCTTGAAGTCCTCGGGCCGGCTCANCAACAGACATTCCGTGTGCAAGTGCAAGTGGATGGTTTAACCGAATATCCGATTGGAACTGGAGCCTCACGTCGTGAGGCTGAGCAAGCCGCTGCCGCTGACGCGTTGGATCAGCTGAGTACCCTATGACCCAGAAATTCGGCTTTGTCGCCATTGTCGGCCGACCCAACGTGGGTAAGTCGACCCTGTTGAATCATATTTTGGGCTTTAAGTTATCCATCACCTCGCGGAAACCGCAGACCACTCGACACCGAGTGCTTGGAATTTGGACTGAAGACCAGGTCCAAATTGCCTTTGTCGATACGCCAGGGATGCATACCGATCAGCCGAAAGCCATGAATCGAATGATGAATCAGACCGCCGAGCAGGCGCTGTCTGGCGTTGATGCAGTGGTGATGTTAACGGATGGCAGGATTTGGAATGAGCTCGATGAGCGGGTCTATCAAAAAGTCAAACGATCGACGTGCCCCACCTATTGGGTGATCAATAAAGTCGATAAGCTGGAGCAAAAAGGTCAACTCTACCCGCATGTTCAATCCATCGTCGCTGATCATACCTTTGATGAGGTTTTCCCGGTATCGGCGTTGAAGAATCTGAATCTTGAACCTTTATTAAGCACCCTCAGAAGTCACATGCCGGAAGGGCCTTTCCTGTATGACGAAGATCAAATTACTGATCGCTCGGAACGATTTCTGGCAGCGGAAATTGTTCGCGAACAAATCATGCGTCAATTGGGTGACGAGGTCCCCTATGAGACTACGGTGGAGATTGAATCTTTTGACCATTCCGGTGAGCGCGTTGGAATCCACGCCCTAATCTCAGTAGAAAGGGACGGACAGAAGGCGATTCTGGTCGGTGAAGGTGGCAGTCGATTGAAGCAGATTGGAATCGAGGCTCGGAAACGTCTGGAAGATCTGTTGGATGCACATGTGGCTTTGAAGCTCTGGGTTAAAGTCAGAGCCAGTTGGTCGAATGACGAGCGTGCCTTGAAGTCACTGGGCTATTTTGAGTCAGACTAATGCAAAAGCTCTGGGTGATCCGGAAGCAACCCTATCGCGAAACGAGCGCGTTATTAACTGTTCTTGTTGAGGATAATCGTTTGCTGCGTTGCATCGCTCGCGGTGGTGGCAAGGTCGGGGAATTCCAGCCCTGGTTTGGCGTTTTTGCATCGACAAAGACTCTAGTGAATCTTTCAAAAATCGAACCAGCCGGTGCAAGGCTTCCGCTACAAGGAATCGAGCTCGTCAGTGGACTGTATCTGAATGAGATCACGCATTGGATTTTGCCGGAAGGCGCTGAAATAGATCGTCTATTTGACACCTACACAGAATGCATGAAGGATATTTCGCGTGGATCTGTTGCGGGGTTGCGGCGTTTTGAACGGTTCTTATTAGAAGCGGCCGGCCAATATCCGGTGTTGATGCGTGACCGCAGTGGTTGTGAACTTCGTGACGATGTGTGGTATCGGTTGCATCAACATCAAGAATTGGTTGAGGTAAATGAAGGTGAGCCGGATGCATTGATGGGGAAAGAGTGGTTGGCGTTAGCGAACCCAGACTACACAAACCCAGCAACTGCACGATACGCCAAGTGGTTGCATCGTGTGCTTGTGGATGATGCGATCGGAGGTCGTCGACTGGTTTCCCGCGAAATGTTGTCAGAGATTGGAACAAATAGATGAATCACTATGTGAAATTGGGTGTCAATATCGATCATGTTGCGACATTGCGTAACGCAAGAGGCGGTCAGGATCCGGTATTACTGCAGATGGCGCTGGCTGTGGAAGAGGCCGGNGCNGACGGGATTACGATTCATCTTCGTGAAGATCGACGCCACATTCGTGACGATGATGTGTGGCTGCTGAGAAGTCATTTGCGAACGCCGATGAACCTTGAGATGGCNGCCACTGATGAAATGGTTCGAATTGCGCTCAAAGCACTACCAAAAGCATGCTGTATCGTTCCTGAGCATCGTCGAGAAGTAACAACTGAAGGTGGCCTGGACGTGGTGAACCAGTTGTCATTGTTAGGGATGCAAGTGGCGAAGCTTAACGATGCGGGCATCGAAGTGAGTCTCTTTATCGATGCAGATATGAATCAAATCCAAGCAGCTCATGACATTGGGGCTCCTGTGATTGAATTACATACCGGTGAATATGCCAATGCAGCGACACCGGAGCAGATGCGTTCCGAGCTCGAGCGGTTGGAAGAGGCGACGCTCTTTGCGCAAGGGTTGGGACTGGTGGTGAATGCCGGCCATGGATTAACCAAATTCAATGTGGGTCCGATCGCTGCAATCGACGGAATGAACGAGCTCAACATTGGCCATAGTTTGGTTGCCCGAGCGCTGATGGTTGGTTTACCTCAGGCGGTCAGCGAGTTTCGAGCGATCATGGACCGCGCTTGTCTGTGATCGTCGGGATTGGCGTTGATTTGTGTGAGATTGCTCGAATCCGGGACGCCATTGCGCGTCACGGTGAGAGTTTTGCGGCACGGATTCTTGAGTCAAAAGAGCTCGATGCCTATCACGCGCTCAATCCGTCGGCAAAGCCTGCATTTCTTGCCAAACGATTTGCGGCCAAAGAAGCCGTGGCGAAAGCATTAGGAACAGGAATTGGTCGCGGTTTTGGATTTCATGATGTTGCGGTTGACCACGATGAGTTGGGTCGACCGTTGGTTCGATTGAATCCGAATAGCGACGCCTTGTCAGAGGCTCGTCAGCAACGAATCCACCTCAGCATNAGTGATGAGCGAGCACACGCGATCGCTTTTTGTACGATCGAGACTAGCTCAACTGACGCTCGGCGCGACGTTTAAGTGGTCCGTGAACTCGGGCTTCTGCAGTTTTCGCTAGCGTCTTGCGGTCCAGTTGCGGATTCAGGGGCTGACGGATCCAGACCTCAACCAGAACTCCTGGCCGTAAAATCAGTTTCAGGAAATGTTTAAAAAATGGAGCGTCGGTCCCCCAGGTATAGAACTGCCTGTCGCGAGCGGACAACTGGCCGCCATGGCGTTCTCGGTAAACCAAACTGACTGGCTGAATATACGCATTGCCGCGTTTCGGTGCTTCGAATAGCGCACTTTTAAACGGGAGGATTGACACCCCATCGGTTGATGTNCCCTCGGGAAACATGATGACATTGAAGCCTTGATTCAGTGCATCGACGAGCGGTGTTAATTCGTCATCGGCGCGGGTTCTCTTCCTTTGAATGAATATGGTTCGCTGTAGCCAGGCTATCCACCCAATCACAGGCCAATCCCGAACTTCTTGTTTTGAGACGAAAACCGCAGGAATCAGGCTTCCAAGAACAAAGACGTCAAGATAAGACACATGATTTGCAACCACGAACAAAGGCCGACGTGGACTGAAGTCGTGGAATCGCCGAATTCGGATTCCTAAAATACGCAGCGCACCTCGATAGAATCGCAGGCGTAAATGACGACCATCTCCCGTTCGTAAGAGAAACCCCACCGTTTGTTGAACCAGTGAGAGTAAAAACCANAGAATCAGTAATCCAATNCGGGCAAGAGCACGCAATAGAGCACCAGTGACCTCTATATTTTTCAATAGGTTGGGATGATGTTGTAACAGTGTTGATAGTCTCCGTCAGTTTTCATNCGTTTCTCAGTAATGAGCCGTTGTAACAATTGATCCAGGGCTTTGCCAAGTTCCGGTGATGCATGAACTTCAAAGGGTCCNTGGTGTTTGATCAACGCTTGAGTCTCTGGTTTCACATTACCAGCCACGATCCCAGAGAATAACCGTCTGAGTTCGCAGGCGAGATTTTGGGGAGGCTGGTTGGTGTTGAGCTGAAGTTCTCGCATCGTCTGATGTGTTGGAATAAATGCGCTTTGAAGCGCGTCTGGTATGTCGAGTGTCCAGTTGAAGTNATAAGCATCGTTGGTTTCAATACGATAAGAACGGACCGCGTCNCGACCTTGCTGAATCCGTTCTGCGACGGCAACGGGGTCATCAATCACTACTTCCAGTCGCTGNGTGAGGGAATGGCCGAGGGTGTCATTCAGAAACTGGCGATAGGCGTCAATGATTCCAGTCGACGCCTGAGGTCCCGTTAAAATNATGGGGATGGGATCGTCCGCGTTGGATGGGTTGGATAAGATCGCCAAGAGATAGAGGATTTCTTCGAAAGTGCCAGCTCCGCCTGGGAAAACAATAATTCCATGGGCGATACGGACAAATGCCTCTAAACGCTTCTCAATGTCAGGCATGATCACTAGGTCAGAGACCACCCCATTTGGCGGTTCAGCCGCAATGATTCCAGGCTCACTGATCCCAATAAAACGGCCTTCTGTGTAGTGTTGCCGACGGTGAGCGTAGAGCGCACCGCGCATCGGCCCTTTCATGGCGCCAGGTCCACAACCGGTGCAGATGTCAAAGCGTCGAAGCCCTAACTCTTGGCCGACCGCCTGAGTGTAGTCGTATTCCACCTGGTTGACGCTGTGNCCACCCCAGCAAACAACACATGACAGCTCTCGGTTGGATTCCAAGACTTTGGCATTTCNGAGAATCTGGAAGACTAAATTTGAGCATTCTGCGGGTTCAAGTGCAGCGGGGTTGTGGCATAAATCACGGCTGTGCAGGAGATCTCTCAATACCGCAAACAAGTGATCATGGATGGTTTCAATTAAGACGCCGTCGACAAATGCTTGGGCGGGTGCGTTTTTTAAAATGACCTTGAGTCCGCGAGGATGGCGTTCAAACTCAATCATAAACTCTGGATATTGAGCAAATAGGCCCAAACTATTGTCTGTGGCCACGCCGCCGTTGAGAACCGCAAGAACGCAATTGCGAATCAAGGGATAGAGCCCTTCATCGGTGTGGTGGATGAGTCGGTCTGTTTCGTCTTGGCTGAGAAATGCCAGATGATTGCGTGGGTGAACAGAGGTTTCTAGAATTCTGGCAGCTTCAATAATGGCACTTGGGCGATTCATGAGACATCCTATGTATGGAGATTTGAGAGTTACATATTTCATGTGACGAAAAAAGCGCCTCGTCAATATTTGTCGTCAACCCCGTCATCGTGTTTTGCCCAGAGAGTGTAAGCCTAGATTGTCATCGTTAACTTGTGAAATACCGCATCCGCGGTCTAAAGATGGACTGTCATTGTCGCTGGATTTTCCCGATCTACCGGTGACCGATGCATTGCCTGAGATTGAGCTGGCTTTGAGATCGCATCAGGTCGTGGTCGTGGTGGGTGAGACAGGGTCAGGAAAAACAACACAGCTGCCAAAACTGTGCCTCAAAATGGGCAGAGGTCGTGAAAAACAGATTGTTCACACTCAGCCACGGCGATTGGCTGCGCGCTCCGTGGCAGCGCGGATCGCCGAGGAGCTGCATTCTGAGCTGGGAGAATTGTGTGGATACCAGGTTCGGTTTGAGCGCCAAGCGTCTGATGATACTCCGATTAAGTTGGTGACAGATGGACTATTGCTGGCTGAGTTTCGCGACGATCCGTCGTTGGAGCGGTACGACACGATCATTATCGATGAGGCCCATGAACGCAGTCTCAATATCGATTTTTTGTTGGGGATCTTAAAAACGATCTTGCCTCAACGACCAGATCTCAAGGTGATTGTGACGTCGGCCACCATTAATTATGAGAAATTCAGTGCCCATTTTTCTGATGCGCCAGTGATACAAGTCTCTGGGCGGACCTTTCCGGTCGAGGTCCAGTATCACCCAATCCGCGATTTTGATGTGTCAAAGCTCGATGGAACTCGCCTTGCTCAAGCGATTCATCAGGCTGTCTTTGATCTGCGGGCAATCGATCGAGAGCAACAGCGGCCCATGGGCGATATGTTGGTTTTTCTGCCCGGGGAGCGGGAGATCCGCGATGTATCACAGTTTCTGAGGCAAGCTGCAGTCGACCGCTTAGATGTTTTGCCTCTCTACGCCCGGCTAGGAGCGAAGGAGCAGTCCCGCATCTTTCATCCGACAGGTCAGGGAATGCAGCGGATTGTCTTGGCGACCAATGTAGCCGAAACATCACTCACCGTCCCTGGGATCCGTTATGTGATTGATTCAGGGCTTGCTCGGATCAGTCGCTATTCGCCGCGCAGTCGAATTCAGCGTCTGCCGATTGAGCCTGTGAGTCAGGCTAGTGCGAACCAACGCTCGGGTCGTTGTGGTCGAACAGAGCCCGGGATTGCGATCCGCCTCTATGACGAGTCTGATTATCAGGCGCGAGCGACCTTTACCGATGCTGAGATCCTTCGGACCAATTTGGCTTCGGTGGTTTTACAATGTTTGGACCTTGATCTGGGCGATCCACTGATCTTTCCCTTTGTTGATCCGCCAGAGGCCCAGCTGGTTCGTGATGGAATCCAACAATTACGAGAGCTAGACCTGATTTCTGCGCAAGGTCAGTTAACTCAACTCGGTCGTCGTGTCGCTCGAATCCCGCTGGATCCCAGGATTGGTCGAATCCTCTTAGATGCAGAACGTCGGCGTGTCTTTTGGGAAGTCAGTGTGGTTGCATCGGCATTATCGATTCAAGATCCACGTGACGCACAGTTCGACGGNGCGGCGATTGCAGACCCCACAAGTCAGTTTGTGACGTTGTGGAATCTCTGGAATCGAGTGGAAAACGCGCGAGATGAATTGTCCAATTCGAAATTTCGGCAGTGGTGTCAGTCAGAAGGGCTGAACTACAATCGACTTCGGGAGTGGCGAGAGATTCACCGGCAGACGCTGTTNAGTTTTCGCGACCAAAAACATGCNCCTCAGTCAGACGATTTAGACCGTATAGGCTTTCATACGGCGCTCTTGACTGGTTTATCNAGTCAAATCGGTCGTCGCGATGAGCTGGATTATCAAGGAGTTCGCAATCGACGTTTTCGGGTNCCAAAGAATGCCATTCAAACAAAAGCACCGTGGGTGGTGGCCGCTGAACTGGTGGAGACGCATCGAGTTGTGGCGAGAACAGTTGCTCAAATTGATCCAAAGTGGGTCGTTTCGGCGGTTCCCCGATTACTGAAATACACCTACGCAGAACCGTTTTGGTCGAAAAAACAAGGTCGGGCATTGTGTTATCGCACCACCCGGCTGTTTGGCTTGGCATTGATCGAACGTGAGGCGGTGGGCTATGCATCCATTGATGGAAAACTTGCTCGGCGGCTTCTGATTACCGAGGGATTCATTGCCGGTGATATCAAAACCCGTTTGCCGTTTTTGACACACAACCAAGCGGTCTTTTCTGAAGCGTCGGATATTGAAGCAAAATTACGACGCGTTGACGTGATGAAGGCTCCAGAAGATTTATTGGAGTGGTTTGATGTCCGTTTTCCTGAGTCGATTACCGATGTTCGCGGCATGGAAAAGTGGTGGAAAACAGCGTCAGAAGAAGATCGAAAGGCGCTGTATCTGACCGTTGATGATCTAAAAATCGATCCGGAGATGGCGTTGAATACCGCACATTTCCCAGAACAGGTTGCACTGGGACATCTGACGTTGCCGGCGAGTTATCAGTTTGCTCCTGGTCGNGATGACGATGGGGTCACTGTGCAAGTACCACTAGCGGCATTGATGCAGTTAAAGCCTGAAAATTTGGAATGGACTGTCCCAGGTGCGATCGAAGAAAAGGTCGAGGCAATGATTCGAGCGCTGCCCAAAACGATCAGGCGGCAATTGGTGCCAATCCCCGACTTTGTTAAAGCGATCATGCCGATGATCGAGGCCAACTCTGGTAGTTTGATGCAATCAGTCGCGCGCTGTGTGACGAAGCGAACGGGGATGGCAGTTGATCCCTTGGTTTGGGCAGATCAACAACTGGACGCGCGATTGACCTTACGAATCGAGGTGACGGATTCCGATGGTCTGGTGATGGATAGCGACCGTGATCTGTTGAGTTTGCAGCGTCGTCTGGGTGATCAGGTAGGCGACATCCAGCATGCCTCGTCAGCAACGGTCTATCACGATTGGCCGGAGGGTCTTGAGTTGGCTGCGGAGTCCATCACTGATGTTGGTGGTATTGAAATGAAGCGTTTTGAGCGTTTTATGTGTCAGTCTGAGGGTGTGGTACTCGGGTATCTGTTTGATCCCATTGATGCCTCGGTGCAACATCGGCGGGCTTTTGCTCAGTTATTGGTGGAGCAGTGTGCTGACTTGTTTCGATTCCTGAAGTCAAAAGAGAGTGCCTATCAAAAAGCAGTCGTCTCGATCTGTGGTGGTGACGAGGATGAAAGTCAGTTGAAACGATTGCTGGTGCTGTCGTGTTTGGATGAGGATTCAGAGGTGTTATCCGAGCAGCAGTTCAAGCGAGCCAGAGAGTCCGTACGTGGCCGTTTACACGCAAGGGCGTTGGCTGTGATGGGTTCGATTGCATCAGCAATGTCTCGACAACGAGCGCTTAAGCAACGGCTTGGCGGGAAGATTCCGGCGGCTTGGTTAACGCCGATAGCAGCCATGAAAGGGCACTTGGAGCATCTCTGCTCTGATGTGTTGGCCAATACTCCTGCTGATCGATTGATTGATCTCGATCGATATTTGCAGGCGATTGAGATGCGCCTGGAGAAATTGCAGTCCCGATTACTCTTGGATGCGCAATGGCAGAAAGAGGTCGATGAGATCGAGTCAGGTCTGAAAGCATTATGGTCAACATACCCAGAGGATTGGCAATATCAGGATCCAAAATTGGTGGATTTGAGGTGGCAAATCGAGGAGTTTCAAGTACTCTGTTTTGCTCAATCGTTGAAAACACGCGATAAAGTGTCGTTTAAACGACTGTCGACTGCTTTGAGGGACTATCGAGAATTATGATGCGCGCGATCTATTTGGTTATCGCTCTGTTTGGTATGCCGGCCCTGGCTATGGCTGAAGCGGAAAACGATCCATTTGAGGGTTGGAATCGCGCGATGTTTTCCTTTAACCAAAAGGCCGACAAATATGTCTTAAAACCGGTCGCTGAGGGATACCAAGCAGTGACGCCGGCTCCTGTGCGTAAAGGCGTGAGTAACTTTTTCAATAACCTCGGAGAGCCAATCACAGCGGCTAACTCTGTACTACAGGCCAAGCCAGGCAAGGCGGCGCGGTCATTAACGCGATTTGTGTTTAATACAACCTTTGGCTTGTTCGGTATTTTTGATGTCGCAGGTGCGATGGGGATTGAACGGGAAAATGAGGATCTCGGACAAACCCTTGCTTACTGGGGAGTCGGCTCAGGACCCTATCTGGTGCTGCCTGTGCTTGGGCCGAGTAACCTGCGAGACCTCGGTGGACGCTTTGGCGATCGGCCGCTGAATCCCATCAGTTGGCAAGACGAGGTGGGAACCACTGAAATGCTGATCAGTGACGGGATCCAGACGCGAGCGCAGTTATTGGGAATGGAACCGAAATCCGTCGGTGATCCCTATGTTCTGATGCGGAGCGCGTATGAGCAACGACGTCGTTACCAAATCAATGATGGCATCGTCGTTGACTTGTTTCTTGACGATCCCTTCTTGGATGACCCTTCAGTCGCTCAATAAGCGCTCGAGTGTTTCTTGATCCTTGATGAATCGAGTGATCCCATCAGCGAGCTTTTCGTTGGCCATGGTGTCCCCTGCGATCGCCAGTAAGAATTCATCTCGAGTTAAGGTTCTTAATGGCTGCCCGGTCGGCGACACGGTTGGTATTGGCTGAAGCAGTTCTTGGCGTTTTTCGAGCTCCTCAAGCAACGCCGGGGAAATTGTCAGTCGGTCGCAGCCAGCGAGGGCTAGGACTTGATCTGCAGTCCGAAACGAGGCTCCCATGACGATGGTTGAGACACCATGTGACTTGTATTGGTTCAGAATATTTTTGACAGATAAAACGCCAGGATCTGATTGCGCCGACTCTGGGATCTCTCCCTTAGCGACGTACCAATCATAGATTCGCCCGACGAACGGACTAATCAAAGTTGCCTGAGCATTTGCCGCTGCGATCGCTTGAGTCTCTGAAAAAAGCAGTGTGAGATTGCAGCCGATTCCTTCTGCCTCGAGCGCCTTGGCGGCTTGAATGCCTTCCCAAGTTGAGGCGAGCTTGATCAAAATTCGATCTTGCGAGATGCCAAAGGCCTGGTATTTCTGCAGGATCAAGTGCGCTTGTTCAATCGAGCGCGCTGTATTGAACGAAAGGCGAGCATCAACTTCGGTTGAGACGTACCCTTCGATGCGTTGCGCGATCTCAACACCAAATCGCACCGAGAGATCGAGCGCAGCCTCAGCAGCTGANGNAAATCGNCCTGTTTTCAAGCCGAGTTTNGTTTCGGTGATTAATCCTGCGGTCACAGCCGATTGAGCTTGTTTGAGGATTAACGAAGGGTTGGTGGTGGCATCCACTGGCTTGAAGGTTTCAATGGCATGGAAATCAGCAGTGTCTGCGACCACAATACTGTGTTCACGGAGTTGTTCTAAAGTATTCATAGTGTCTCTACATTAGGGATGGCTGCGAGTGCGTCTTCAACGACCGCCCAGTCTGCGTCTGGCAGATGCGCTCTTTCACTGAGAATCCGGCGATACTGGCGCGCACCAGGGACCTGATGATACAGACCCACTAGGTGTCTTGTCAGGTGTTTCAACGGAAATCCNTCGGCCAAGACGGATTCCACATAGGGTCGATAGGCTAATAGCGCGTCATAGGCGGTTCGGTTTGGTGGTTCGGATTGGAAGAATTGACGATCGACGCTCAGTAAGAGTTGTGGGGTCTGATAAGCGGCTCGACCGACCATGACACCATCAACCCGAGTCAATGGTTCAAGACATTGACCTAACGAGGTTAAACCACCATTTAAAACGATTTCCATTTCTGGAAACTGTTTTTTCATGAAATAAACAAGTTCATAGTTCAATGGCGGAATCGTGCGATTTTGCTTCGGAGATAATCCTCCTAATATGGCTTTTCGTGCATGAATAATAACATGTTTAATATTTGAACTATTCAACATATCAATAAACTCAGGCAGGGTATTTTCGGGAGTTTGATCATCGATTCCTAAACGGATTTTTGCTGTGATCTTGGGCCCGTTGGTTCCCGCTGCGTTGAGCATGGCCTGAAAACATTCGGAGACGCGATTTGGATCTGCCATCAAAGCGGCGCCAAAACATCCAGCTTGGACACGATCAGATGGGCAGCCAAGATTGAGATTAATTTCATCAAATCCCAGATGTTTGACCCGACAGGTGGCTTCAAACAGCTCTTCAGGATTGGATCCACCCAATTGAAGCGCTAGTGGATACTCGGCCGGCGAGTGAGCCGTCAAACGCTCGAGATCACCGTGTATCAGTGCCTGTGCTGTCACCATCTCGGTATACAGCAATGCTTTTTGAGTCAGGGTGCGAGCGAACATGCGCCAATGGCGATCAGTCCATTCCATCATGGGGGCTGTTGAAAATCGAAACGAGGGGGTTGCCATGGGTGAAGTTTAAAAAAAACCACAGGTATTCGCCACTGCTTTAATCATGATTGAAACTGAACAAATCCATGAGGATTGAAATCTTTTAAATAGTAATTATTATTAATCAGTGCTATATCAAAAATTGAGGATTCTATTTGTGGAATTAGAGCATTTAAGTTTAAGTGAATTACAGGTTTTACGCGCTCGAGTGGATCAAGAAATTGAAAAACGTCAGATGCAGGTCCGAAAAGAGGGTCTGGAGAAAATCAAATCGATTGCCGCTGAATATGGTTTATCTGCTGACGAATTAAAATCGTTATCAGGGAATAAGGCAGTGGGTAAGCGAGGTAGCGTGGCTCCGAAGTATCGTGACCCGAAAGACTCAGAAAATACTTGGACCGGTCGCGGCCGGAAGCCGAAGTGGGTCGAGGCATTCTTGAATTCCGGTGGTCAACTCGAACAGATCGCTATCTAGTCTTCATCACAGACTCCAGCAGGCGCTATACTCTGCCGCTTGCTGGAGGATCACATGACTGTTCGTACACGTATCGCGCCTTCTCCGACCGGGGATCCCCACGTCGGCACTGCCTACATCGCTCTTTTTAACTACGCGTTTGCCAAACAGCATGGCGGACAGTTTGTATTACGCATTGAAGACACAGACCAGAAACGCTCAACGACAGAATCTGAAAAAGCGATATTGGATGCGCTCCGTTGGACGGGCTTAAGTTGGGATGAGGGTCCGGATATTGGCGGAGACTCGGGTCCCTATCGGCAAAGCGAGCGGCGAGCAGAATACGATTCACATTGCCAAACACTCCTCGAGGATGGGCATGCGTTTCATTGCTTCTGTACACCAGCCGAGCTTGACGCCATGCGAGCCGAGCAGATGGCAGCAAAGCAGACACCTCGATACGATGGACGTTGCACACATCTCGATGCGGCAGAGGTTGATGCACGGATAGCTCGAGGCGATGACCATGTTGTTCGGATGCGGGTGCCGACTGACGGTGAGTGTTCGATTCATGATCGGTTGCGCGGATTGATTCAGATTCCGTGGGCGCAAGTCGATATGCAGATTTTGATGAAAGCCGATGGGCTTCCGACTTATCACTTGGCTAACGTTGTTGATGACCATTTGATGGGGATTACCCATGTCATTCG
>JGI26083J51738_10000376_pt1 | contig 24554 bp, 21 predicted proteins | sample SaaInl85LU_5_DNA_FD_51738 | JGI IMG/M metagenome (IMG submission 51738)
CAAACGGAACTTACTTCTATGTAATCGATTTAGGAACCAACACAGTAGACAAGAAAGTATACAACGGTTACGTACAGATTAATAAGTAAGTAGCTGACTAAAAATGATGAAAAGCCCAATCGTTAAGATTGGGCTTTTTTTTATGAATCCAAAGAACTATAGTTCTTTGGATTTTTTATGTGATAAAGTGATATTTGTCACATATAATTTTTATGGATCTAGTTACTTTTGAAGCATGAGAATAATTATTTTTTCCTTGTTCATTATAGGTGTTTCGAGTTGCTTTGATTCTAANCAAGTTGAAATTAAAAANATANTTAGTGAGTCNGAGTTAGGAGAGAAACTATTTTTTGATCCAATATTGTCGCACGATAAATCAATTTCTTGTGGAAGTTGTCACAAGCCGGAATTNGCATTTGCGGATAATAGAAGTTTATCTTTTGGAGTAAATGACAGCCTTGGAACAAGAAATACTCCGTCNGTTATGAATATGGCAAGTCGTTCTCATTTTTTTTATGATGGTAGAGCTTCCTCATTGGAAGAGCAAGCGATAGGTCCAATAGAAAATCCAGTTGAAATGAATTTGTCAATTGATTCAGCTGTAAATCGACTTTTGAATTCGGAGCTTTATGTGGCGCTTTTTGATAAAATTTATAGGGACTTACCATCAAAAAGTAATTTGACAAGTGCTTTGGCTAGTTTTCAACGTAGTCTTGAAAGTGATGGAAGTGCTCCACATGATTTGTGGATGAATGACGAAGAGCCTTTAGCTTTGTCCAAATCTCAACAAAGAGGACGAGAACTTTTTTTAGAAAAGGCAAAGTGTTTTGATTGCCATTTTGGTCCAGACTTTACAGGTGATGAATTCAGAAACATAGGTCTGTACGATGGCAAAGAATACACAGATAAAGGCAGATTTGATATAACTGGAGATTCAAATGATTTAGGGAAGTTCAAAGTTCCTGGATTAAGAAATGTTGCGTTGACAGCTCCATACATGCATGATGGCAGTTTAGAAACGTTGGAGGAAGTAATTGATTTTTACAACAACTTGTATAGGTTTGTTCCTGCTCCAATTAATTTAGACAGTGTGATGATAGAACCACTTATGTTATCGATTTCTGAAAAGGAAGATTTAGTAAACTTTCTCCATTCTTTAACAGATAAGAATCGTTATCAAATCCAGTAATCGTGAAGTAATTAAATTGATTCTACGTTGTGAGATAAAAAAAGGACGGTAGCTGCGAAGCTACCGTCCTTTTTTCATTAGAATTATGCAAAACAGGAAATTATCCTACACTTCCTTCTAGGGAGATTTCTAATAACTTTTGTGCTTCTACAGCAAATTCCATTGGGAGTTTGTTTAATACATCTTTGGCATAACCATTTACGATTAGACTGATAGCTTTTTCTTCACTGATTCCGCGCTGCAAACAATAAAACAATTGGTCCTCACCAATTTTTGAAGTTGTCGCTTCGTGCTCTACTTTTGAGCTTTTGTTGTTACATTCGATGTAAGGGAAAGTATGCGCTCCGCATTCATCGGTCATCAACAATGAGTCACATTGAGAAAAATTTCTTGAGTTAGTTGCATTCTTGTGAATCTGTACCAATCCTCTGTAAGAATTTTGACTTTTACCGGCAGAAACTCCTTTTGAAATAATCGTACTTTTCGAATTCTTACCTAAATGAATCATTTTAGTACCGGTATCCGCCATTTGGTGGTTATTCGTAACAGCAATCGAGTAAAACTCACCTACGGAAGAATCACCTTTTAAGATACAAGAAGGGTATTTCCAAGTAACGGCAGATCCTGTTTCTACCTGGGTCCAAGAGATTTTTGATTTGTATCCTTCACAAATTCCTCTTTTGGTCACGAAGTTAAAAATTCCACCCTTGCCGTCTTTGTCTCCTGGGTACCAATTTTGAACGGTAGAGTATTTAATCTCAGCGCCAGCTAATGAAACGAGTTCTACTACCGCAGCGTGAAGTTGGTTTTCGTCTCTCATCGGAGCCGTACAACCTTCTAGGTAGCTCACGTAGCTATCTTCATCCGCAATAAGTAAAGTCCTTTCAAATTGGCCAGTATTTGCTTCGTTAATTCTGAAGTAAGTAGATAATTCCATCGGACATTTCACTCCTTTTGGAATGTAACAAAAAGAACCATCAGTAAATACCGCAGAGTTCAAAGCGGCATAAAAATTATCTGATTGTGGGACTACTGAGCCTAAATATTTTTTTACTAATTCGGGGTGTTCTTTGACTGCATCGCTAAATGAACCAAAAATAATTCCCAGTTCTCCTAGTTTTTCTTTGAAAGAAGTGGCAACCGAAACTGAATCCATCACAAAGTCCACTGCAACTCCTTGAAGTTTTTTCTGTTCGTCCATAGATATACCCAATTTATCCATCGTGGCTTTAATTTCTGGGTCTACCTCATCCCAGTCTTTTGCTTCTTTTTTTGGAGATGAATAATAATGAATATCTTGAAAATCTGGTTTGTCATATTTCACGTGAGCCCATTCTGGTTCTTTCATGTTTTTCCAGATTTCAAAAGATTGTAGTCTAAAATCCAATAACCAATCTGGCTCTCCTTTTTTAGCAGAAATCATTCGTATAATATCTTCGTTCAGTCCTTTTTCAATTTTCTCGGACTCTACAGATGTCGTAAACCCAAACTCGTATTCTTGAGTTTTCAAATCTTCTTTTAAATCATCTTCTGTATATTTCGTATTCATTGCTGTTTTTTCAATTAGTTAAAGAGAAAAACTTTCTCCACATCCGCAAGTTCTGTCTGCATTTGGGTTTTTGAAAACAAACCCTTTTCCGTTGAGCCCCCCTGAAAAATCTAATTCAGTTCCTACCAAATACAAATAACTTTTTTTGTCTACGACTACTTTTATTCCATTGTCTTCTATTTCCTTGTCCGATTCTTTTATTTCGTTATCGAAATCTAGTTCGTACATCAATCCTGAGCATCCTCCTCCTTTCACTCCAACACGAATAAAATAGCCAACTTGCCCTTCGTCTTCCATCAAGCGAATGGCCTGCTTTTTTGCGTTATCACTTACTTTTATCATGGCGATTGATTATTTGTCTAATTCAACCACAAAAATACGCAAAAAACAATGCCTTGTAAAGATTTGGGTTGATTATTTTTAATTAGTCTAAATAAAAGAATAGCTAAAGGACTTACAGGAAAATCTATAATTGAAAATTTATCAACGACTTGTTTTGAGTTTTGATAATGTCGCTTAGCTTTTTGTTTTTTAACTTGGATTCAGCCCAGTTAGTGCACTCAAAATACTCTAGTGGAATTTGATGAATTTCTTTTTTGTTGAGCTTCGAAAGTTTGGTTATTAGCAAGGAGAATTGTACTTCCAAATCAAATTTACTAAAACTTGGGTGTGTCGTTTTTGAAAAGAAATTCAATAAAATTTCTTCATAGGCGAAGAGCTTGTTTCTTGTCTTTAAGAATCTTTTTGTGGATTTTAAGTTATACTGAACCAGCTCGTAATTGCCTAATTCAAAATGTAAAAATAAGTTGAGTAATTCGGCAAAAGAATATATTTCCTGTGATTGATCAATGGCTATATTGTTCAGCAATTTGTTTGTCCATTTTAGAGATTCAGAAAATTTATCTTGGATAAATAGAATGTGTGAAAGATTGTAGTAAAAGAAAGCCAATCGAGAATTGTTTATTTTGTTCTCGTTGGTTTCTATGAATTGCGTGATTTTGGATTCAAGTTTGTCGAATGCCGAAAAATCACAAGTTAACTTAATTAAGAGCAATTGAATGCTCCACAAGCTCGACTTCATTTTTATTTTTAAATCTTTGCTTCCGCTCTCTTTATTGATTTCAAAGAGGATCTTTAATTTGGCATATAACTGCTGAGCAACCTGAATATCTTCGTTTTTTATTGATAAATATACCCCATTGGTCAAAGTTGAAACTAGAATATTAGGTTCGTCCCCAAAATGATTCGGGTTCTCTTCCAGCATATCAATAGTTTGAAGAACCGTTTCCAAGCTATTTTTGTTGTCTTGAATACCAAAGTAGTATGCTCCCTTCAGATGATTAAATAAGTAAGAAAGTCCTATTTTGGATTTAGGTATTTTTATTTTGGTAATTATCGGTTCTAAATCTTTTTTCAGAAACTGAATTTCTTCTTCAGTCCTTGCTCTTCCAACTTTATTGAGTTTATGAAACAAAAGAGATTTTATTTCCCAGAGTTGTGAATTAAGCGAAAGGCTTGCGATTATTTCGTTTTCGTCTGAGCTCAAGTCGGTTAGACTTTTTGAAGAAGTGGATTGGTAATTATCCTTCTCAATCAGTTTTTTCTCCCATTGCAGTAGTTCCAGTAATAGATGCGTTTTGTTATATTTTTGTGCTTGTTTTTTAGCAGATTTTAGTCGTTTCAAACTTTGTTTGTACAAAGATTTCTCGAAAAGAATCTCAATGAAATGAAGTTCATTCCGAATGATTTGCTCTTTGGATTTTTCGCTGTAAAAGGCATCAAGACTTTTTAATATAGTGTCGTACAACCGAGCTTTGGCGATAGAAAATTTTTTAATAAAAACGTGTTCGCTTAACTGCTCCAGTAATTGTTCTTCTTCATATATTGTTTGTTTGTTTATGGCATCAAACAAAATTTGGGCATTGTTTTGAGAATCGGCAGCTGTATGCCGCGATACATAAACTTTAAAATATCTCTTCTCTGCCTTAGACAAGGAATTGATTAGTTCGTAAAGATGACTAGAGTATTTGTTGGCCATAGGTAGTTAATGAACAAAATTTAAGGCATAAAAAAACCATTCGTGTAAACGAATGGTTTGCAAGGATTAGTCTTCTTTAGTTTTTAGCGTTTTTGTTTGTCTTCTCTTTGTCTTCTTTTTCAGGATCCGTGATATCGTCAAATACTGAATTGTCGTTATCATCGTCATCCAATACAACTACTACATCTCCCTTTATCATTTGCGGACCATAGTCGTTTTCCGAGTTACTCGGACTCATAGGCTCTTCTTTCGAACAACTTGCAACCGCAATAAGGGCAATAATAAATATGTAATATTTTTTTTTCATGACTTGTCTATTCTCTAAATTAGTACAATTTTTTCAATTCAACAAAAATGAAACCTGATGACTTATTTAAAGGTAGTATGATTTAATTAACGTAAAGAGAAATTTACGGGTAGTACAAATCTTACTCTTACTGGTTTACCTCTCTGTTCACCTGGTTCCCATTTGGGCATGTTTTTCACGGCTTTTTTCGCTTCTTCATCACAGCCACTGCCAATTCCTCTAATGATTTTTATGTCTGTGATAGCCCCATTTTTTTCCACAACGAATTGTACATAGACCTTTCCTTTTACACCCGCTTCTTTTGCCATTTGTGGGTAAGAAATAGATTTACCTAGGTATTCAAATAATTTTTCTTCTCCACCAGGGAAACTTGGGTTTTTCTCAACTACAGTAAAAATCTGTTCTACCTTAGGTGCTACTGGTTCGTCAAAAATCTCAATTTTTTGATCTACTTCAGTGGTCTTGGCAATTTCTTGCTCTTTCACTTCTTTTTTGTCGTCTACAACCTCAATTACTTCTGGCTCTGGTGGTGGCGGTGGCGGTGGTGGCGGTGGCGGTGGTGTGTTTTCCTGCATCACCACTTCTTCGATGATTTCGTCATCCATTCCAGCTTTCTCAGCCAAGGGCTCAAGTTTACTGTTGAGAGCCGATCTCAATTCGAAACCCAGCAGTACGAAAATAGAAGCAATCGTTAATCCTAAGAGGAATAAAGATATTTTCTTTTTTTCTATGCTTGCTTCTTCTGTCTTTTTTATTTCCATGTTAGTTTAATTGCTCCCTGAAAATACGCAATATTTCATTATTACGTGTTAACAAGGTGTGAATTTTAGGAATTTTTATACAATTCTGATTATCCAATTAAGGCTTTGTAGGCTTCTGCGTCTAACAAATCGGCAACTTCCTCCGGATTGGTAATTGTCATTTTTATCATCCATCCTTCTGCATACGGGTTTTCGTTTACCGCTTCTGGATTCTCTTCTAATTTTGAGTTGAATTCTGTGATTTCCCCTGACAATGGCATAAACAAATCCGATACAGTTTTTACTGCTTCAATAGTTCCAAATACTTCTTCTCTTTCTAAAGTTTCTCCTTCCGTTTCGATCTCTACATACACAATTTCTCCAAGTTCTCCTTGAGCAAAATCTGTAATTCCGATGGTAGCTGTGTTTCCTTCGATCAACACCCATTCGTGATCTTTTGTAAATTTTAAGTTTTCAGGTAAATTCATTGTTTCGTTCTTTTGGTCAAAAATAAACAAATTATTTTAGGAGTAAAGTCTTTTTATTAAGATTTTCCATTTAGTTTTCGAGTATAAGAAAAGCCGAGTCATACTATACTTCTGACTCGACTTTCTTGCCCTATTTTAGAGTTGTTATTTTCTGTTGATTGCAGAGACTGTACCTTCCCAATCGGTGAGGGTTGCTTTTACTGATCCTACTGCGATTTTGGTTTTCATCAATATTGGAATCTTGTTGTTGTCATTGGTTACCCAAATGGTCATACTTTCTTCCGTTTCCCAAACTCTTCCCTTCATCATTAAGGGTCTTAGTTTGATGCAATTGAATTTTCCTTTCCGTGTTTTAATTACTTCTGTACCGATATACTTTATTTTGAAGGGGAAAATTTCATCGTCCAAAAACATATCCATGGCATATTCCTGTCCTATTTTTGCGTTTTTGAAATCTAACGTACGGGCATAGTAAAATGAAGACAACATGTCTTGGATTCCTTCGGTTACTTTGAACTCTTTTTTGTCTTGAGTTTTTACTTTGTTTTCGTTTTGTTTAAAAATGTAATCTTGGTTGATTTTGAAACCTCCTTCATCCACTCTTCGAATGAACATCCAGGGAAAAACTCCTTCTGAATCAATGTAACTTTCGTACTTGTCTTTTACTTTAAATATCCAGTTAAATGACCCTAGTGTGCGTCCCGTACCCACTAAATGGAGCAAACTTCTGCCTTTTACCTTTTTGTTTGTGCTCTTTACTTCCATAACTGCTTCGCCTGCATCAATGAATCCGTAATGCAATCGGTAGGTAAGTTTTTCTCCAGCTTTAAAAGCTTGGTGATTGATGGTTCTGTATTTCGCAGTTACGATTGCTTTTTTTACCAGATTACTGCTCGCTATTGCAAATGATTGAGTGGTGAAAAATATGCTGGCAAAGGCCAATGCATATACTTTTATTTGAGAGGCAATTGATTTCATTTTGTTTTACGTTTAATTACGGCCACCGTAAAACAAAAGCTGTGCCATATTTATTTGTTTTGTTTTTTTGGATTCATCAAATAAAATAAATGAACAAGGAGAATAAAAGAGTTGAGTAAATAGATTGGGGGCTGCTTGAGTAGTATTCCATAGATGATGAAGGCAGTTGCACCCAAGGCATTAAAAATACGCAAAGTTCTTATGTTTTTCATCAAAAACGAAATAGCAATAAGAGCCATCGCGATATAGCCGATGATTTCGATAGTTAACTCATTCATAATAGGTGTAGTGGTATTTGGTTATGTGTATCTCCTCGTTTTGCAAATTCTTCGTCAGTATTGCTTGTAAAAGGCCTGTTGCCTCTTCGTAAATCAATTCTGTATGCGAAAGAGATTTTTCGTTTTCCGTTTCGAAGGTTTCAAACTCTGTAAGTTTTAGATCGTAGGTAAAAACATATTTTTTTAACACTTCATTTTTTTTCTTGATCGTTATACTTTTAAAAGTGTCGTGGTTCTCATTTTTTTCGATGGTAAAATCTTTCTCGGATTGATAAGGGAATTGAGTACGAATAATCCGCATGTTGCTGTCTAGCGATTCACTCAGCACTATTTTGAATACAACTCCATCCGAGCTTTTGTAAGTCGTTTGATGGTTTCCGTCACCAAATTGAGTGTGTTCCAAATATTCACTTCTTCCCTCATGATACGAATCTAATTGTAGCTCAATTTTTGACCCGCTATTGTTTTTTGATTTTCCATAGATGAAACGGATAGGTAAGTCATTTTGGTACGAGATAACTTTCACCACAATTCCTGCTATTCCTGTTTTTTTTGTCATGGAAAGCCGGTTGTTTTTATAGAAATTCCAACAAGCAGTAGTATCCACTAGCGTGTCGTTTAAGGGCACAGTGTTGTAATTCATCGTTACTTTCCCGTCTTTGTTCAATTCCCAAAATGTAATTTTGCTTCTTGTCTTGATAATTGGTTTCAAGGGGAGCTTGTGAAAGTGAGATTGTGTGATAGTGCGGATTCGTTGGGTAGACAGTTTGTTAGAATCGAAACATTCACTCCATAGAAATTCTTCCAATACCTGTTGGGAATCTGATTGGCAAAGACCGCTCGTAGGAAAAACAGCCAGGTAAAGTAAGAGAATTAAGAAATACTGAAAAAGTTGCAAAATAATCAGGTGAATTGGATTTTGTGTCTAAAAAAAACAGAGATATCTTCTATATATTCTCTCGTTTCAAGATTCAAATTAACACATATTTTAATAGAAAATAACTATCTTTACTGAAATTTGTAACGAGTGATTAAGGCAACAATAAATCAAAAGGAATTCGACTTAGAAGTAATTTCTCCTTCCGAAGTGATGGTTAATTCAGAAAACAAGAAGCTTGATGTGATTGAGGTTTCGGAAAATAAAAAGCATGCGCTAATAGATAACGTTTCTTACACGATCGAAACTGTGGGGTATGATGACGAGAAAAAAATAGTAACGCTTAAAGTGAACAACAACACGTATCAAGTAAGCCTAAAAGATAAGTACGATATCCTACTAAAAGAACTCGGGCTGAGTAATATGACTACCAAAGTGGTGAAAGAAATCAAGGCACCAATGCCTGGATTAGTCGTTTCAATTCAGGTAGAGCCGGGACAAGAAGTGAAAGCAGGTGATTCCGTGTTGATTTTGGAAGCGATGAAAATGGAGAATGTATTAAAATCTCCGATTGACGGAGTGATAAAGTCCATAAAGACAGAAAAGTCAAAAACGGTAGATAAGAACGCGATTCTTATAGAATTTGAATAATTGATAACATAAAATATAGAATAATGAGAGTATTTACGATAGGACTAGTATTAGCAGGAATTACCCTTTTCTCTTGTGGAGAATCAACAAAAACGGAAGTGGCTGTAGTGGATGAGTCAGCTATGTACCAAATAGACACAGAGACGGTTAGCCTAAAATGGGTTGCGTATAAAACAACAGAAAAAGTTGGAGTGGGAGGTGAGTTTGGTAAAATTAACATCAAGGATTACCAATTAGCTGAGTCAAAAGAAGGAGCGCTCAATGGAGTGTCTTTTGCTGTGCCGGTATCAAGTTTATTTACAGGTAACAAAGACAGAGATTGGAAATTGGTGAACCTGTTCTTTGGAGTAATGGATAATACCGAATTCATTAAAGGAACTTTTCATCAAGGAGAAAATGGAGAAGGTAAGTTGGATTTAGAAATGAACGGAACATCTACAGAATTGCCTTATGAGTATTCTCTACAGAATGACTCTATTTTTATCACAGCCAAAATGGATGTATTAAACTGGAACGGACAAGAAGCGATGGATTCCTTAAATGTGGCTTGCTACGATTTGCACAAAGGAAAAGATGGAGTGAGCAAAACATGGAGCGAAGTAGACATAAAAGCTTCTGTGGCCATTTTGAAAAAATAAAGGGATATTCAATTAAATTAATAGAGCCATCTCAAATATTGAGATGGTTTTTTTATGAATATGAAAGAAGAATTACAACATAACCTGAAAGAATTAAATGTCTCCAAAAACTCTAAGTTTATTCTGGCAGTGAGCGGAGGGGTTGACTCTATGGTCTTATTGGATATCTTTCATTCAGCTCGACTAAATTTTGTTGTGGCTCACTGTAATTTTGGCTTGAGAGGACAGGACTCTGATCGAGATCAAGAACTTGTAACAAGTATTTGTGAAGTCAAAGGGATAAAATGTTTTGTGAAACAAATTGCCCTTGATCAGTATAAAAAAACCGCAGGAGTTTCTACACAAATGGCCGCCAGAGACTTGCGCTACTCTTGGTTTCAAGAATTAATGGCGTTGCACCCTTGTGATTTTTTAGTAACCGGCCATCATTTAAATGATTCAATTGAAACGGCTTTGTTAAATATAGCTAGGGGAACAGGTATCGAAGGGATTAAAGGAATCCCGATGATAAGTAATGACTTGTTTCGCCCATTAATAAATACTTCGAAATCGGAATTAAGGAAGTACGCTAAAGTCAACCAGGTTTTGTATCGCGAAGATAAAAGTAATAGCTCCAATGATTACAAGCGAAACAAAATGCGGAACGAGGTGTTGCCAATCTTGGAAGAAATTAATCCAGGTTTTGTGGGTACCATGAAAAATAATTTGTCTCATTTCAACGAGGCTTTTGAGTTTTACAAAATATCGATGGACACCATGATTGCTTCAGTTTCTGAGGCCGATGACAAAGGATTGTCCATTCGCTGGAAGGAATTGTTGGTGTATCACAATCCCTCTTTGGTATTGTTTGAGGCAACAAAGTCTTTTGGGTTTGATCGTGCCCAAGCCAATGATATTCTGGTAGCGCTCACAAAAAACCATTACGTTGGAAAAGAGTTCTTCTCTCAAACTCATCGCCTTTTAATTGACCGGACACTCATTTTTGTTCAAAGAATCGAAGAGCAGAAAAATGAAATCATAACTATCAATAATCAAAATAAAGTTGTAACTTTTGGTGTAAAATTAACGTTTAACCAATTTCCTAAGGGAGATTTTGACTTACTGACCGATTCGAAATTTGCTTTTTTAGATGCGGATAAATTGACGTATCCATTGGAGTTAAGAAAGTGGAAAGAAGGAGATAAGTTTCAGCCATTGGGAATGTTTGGGAAGAAAAAAGTAAGTGATTTTTTGATAGATGAAAAAGTATCAAAAATAGAAAAGGAAAAAACATGGGTGCTACTGTCAGGCGATAGAATTTGCTGGTTGGTAGGTCACCGAGTGGACGACTCATTTAAACTAACTCAATCAACCAAAACAGTTTTAAAAATAACCTTTGATTCAAATTAACATGGAAAATTTAGCAGCAAAATTGATTGAAAAAGAAGAGGTGGAAAATTTAGTGTTTCCCTCAAAACCAATCAAGTTTAGATCGGCAGAAGAACAAAAAACTTTATTGAAAAAGTTGCAAGATGCCGAAAAATTGGGAAATCTATTTCATAATAAAATTGAAATTATCTTCCAAGATTCGGAGGGATTGAAAGAAGTGAATACAACGATTTGGGCTGTGGGAGAAGATCATATCGTACTCAAAAAAGGGGTATTTATCCCAATCCACCGCATTGTATCTATTAAAATCTAAACTGTTTATCTATTTTTAAAATTTGTTAAACAAAATAGATTTTTACAATAATTTCATCTATCTTTAGTTTCTCAAAGAAAACTAAACGCTTATGCCTTTTCAAGCAGGAGAATTACTCTCAAAAATTAATAGTCCTGAGGACTTAAAAAAAATGGTGATGCCAGAACAATTGCCTCAATTCTGCAAAGAATTGAGGCAGTTTATTGTAGATGTGGTTTCTGAAAAAGGAGGGCATTTTGGTGCAAGTTTGGGTGTGGTTGAACTTACCTCTGCAATTCATTATGTATTCAATACTCCTTATGATCAATTGGTTTGGGATGTGGGTCACCAGGCTTANGGACACAAAATCATAACGGGTAGAAAAGATGTCTTTGACACCAATAGAATTTACAAAGGAATAAGTGGCTTTCCAAAAAGAAGTGAAAGTGAGTACGACACATTTGGTGTGGGTCACTCGTCTACTTCTATCTCAGCGGCTCTTGGAATGGCTGTTGCAAGTCAAATAAAAGGAGAAAAGGAAAGACAGCACATCGCTGTGATTGGAGATGGAGCAATGACTGCTGGTTTGGCTTTTGAAGGTCTAAATCATGGAGGAATTGAGGACTCAAATATGATTGTTGTGTTGAATGATAATTGCATGTCCATTGACCCTAATGTTGGTGCCTTAAAAGAATATTTAAGAGATTTATCGGCTTCACAGCCGTACAATAAGGTGAAGGATGAAGTTTGGAATTTATTGGGTAAATTAAGTTCATTTGGGGCAAGTGCCCAACAAATCGTTCATAAAGTGAGCGATGCTTTGAAAGGAAGTATTTATCAAAAAAGTAATTACTTCGAGTCATTGAATTTCCGATATTTTGGGCCAGTGGATGGTCACGATGTTCAGGCGATGGTTAAGTTGTTTAATGAAATTAAACACTTGCCCGGCCCGAAAATTGTTCATTGCTTGACAGAAAAAGGAAAAGGTTTTAAACCAGCTGAGGAGGGCGATACCACTGTTTGGCATGCGCCAGGAATATTCAACAAAGAAACGGGAGAAATAGTCAAGGTTTTGCCTAAATCTACTGATGCTCCAAAGTTTCAAGATGTATTTGGGCACACAATTGTGGAATTGGCGGAAAAGAATGATAAAATTACGGGTGTAACTCCTGCAATGCCAACTGGTTGTTCGCTGAACATCATGATGAAGGCAATGCCAGATAGAGCCTTTGATGTAGGTATTGCTGAACAACATGCGGTGACTTTTTCTGCGGGATTAGCTACTCAAGGAATGATTCCATTTTGTAATATATATTCCTCATTTATGCAAAGAGCTTACGATCAAGTGTTGCATGATGTGGCAATTCAAAACTTGAATGTCGTATTTTGTTTGGATAGAGGAGGTTTGGTTGGTGCCGATGGTCCAACTCACCATGGAGCCTACGATTTGGCTTATATGCGATCAATTCCTAACATGATCGTTTCTGCACCGATGGATGAATTGGAATTAAGAAATCTAATGTATACTGCTCAGGCAGATCAGAATGGGCCTTTTTCTATTCGTTATCCAAGAGGAAAAGGCATTACCTCTGATTGGAAAAAGCCAATGCAAAAACTGACTATTGGCCAAGGTCGTAAATTAAAAAATGGAACTGATATCGCCATTTTGACTATAGGAATAACCGGAACATTTATGGCGAAAATAGAAAAACAATTTGCAGAAAAAGGAATTAGTGTGGCACATTACGACATGAGATTTTTGAAACCGATGGACGAAACTATTCTGCACGAAGTATTTACTAAATTTGATAAAGTAATTACGGTAGAGGATGGAACTATTTTGGGAGGTTTAGGCTCAGCTGTATTAGAGTTTATGTCGGAAAATGGGTACCAAGCTCAGGTAAAAAGATTGGGAATTCCAGATAGGTATATCGAACACGGAACTCAAGCAGAATTGTACAAAGAATGTGGTTTTGATGCCAATTCTATTTTAACGGAAGTTGAAAAAATGGTAGGTGTAGCTGTGGAAGCGTCAATAGCGAATAATAACCTATTCTAAACAACACTGGCGAGTAGTTTAAACATGTTTCCATCACATGGTTGACATCCGTTTTTTAGCATGTAAAATAGTTCGATTTCTCTTTTTTGTGAATACTCTTTTGTGGTTTTGTACGACTTGATAGAAACTTTTCCTTCTTCTATCGCTTTGGCTACTCTTTTTGGGTCGTCAAATGTGATTTCATTACTTTGTAAACCAATGAGTTCTGCTTTTTCTTTGCCATAATAAAAGTATTTTATNTCATGCAAAGTGGCATACTGAATGTATTCCATTTTATGCAATACCGAATTGTAAATTACATCACTGAATGTATCAATAATCTTGTTGACTTTGTCTTCGTCCGACTCTTTGATTTTTTTCCACAAATCGGCATCAATACCATTTACGGCAAGGAATTCTTTGAATTCTTGTTCGAATAATTCTAGTTCTTTTAAGGATAAAGCTCTGTAGGTTGGCATTTTAATGTATTTATTTTGACAAAGATATTTAATCTTTTCATTTGTCATTCTCACCAAAGTGGGAATCTTAAAACGAGAATCATGGCGGATGAATAAGATGTCCGTTTTCACGGAGATGACATTGAGTTTTGAATGAACTAAAACTTATTTCTTCAACGTAATCCTAAACGTAGTTCCTTGATCAATTTTAGAAGTTAGCACAAAGATTTTTCCTTTCAATTGCTCTTCTACAATGCGTTTCACAAGACTCAATCCCAATCCCCAGCCTCTTTCTTTGGTCGAGAATCCTGGATTGAAGATTGATTTGAAATTAGAAGAAGGAATTCCTTTTCCTGTATCAGTAATGTCTAGAATGACTTTCTTGTCATTTTCGGAGATTTCGAACTTGATGCTTCCTTTTTTTCCTTGAATCGCATCAATGGCATTTTTTGTTATATTTTCGATTACCCATTCAAACAACGAAGCGTTGATGTAAGCAATGGCATTTCGCGAGCCAACTACACTCAAGTCCACTTGTTTGGAAACTCTACTTCTGAGGTAATCAAGTGATTTATCAACCTCAGAGAAAATGTTTTCTTCCGTTGTTCGTACCTCAGAGCCAATCTTCGAAAACCTATCGGTAATGGTGTTGAGCCGGTTAATATCTTTGTTCATTTCTTTGATTGAAGATTCGGGAACTCCATCGGCTTTTATTATTTCAAGCCAAGCCATAAGAGAGGAAAGTGGTGTGCCTAATTGATGGGCAGTTTCTTTGGCCATTCCGGCCCACACTTGGTTTTGTTCAGCTTTTCGGAATGTGCTAAATAAGAAATAGGATACCATTAAAAACAATAGGATAATGACTAATTGCACCCAAGGGTAAAACCGCAATTGTTTGAGTAAGGTAGATTCTGCGTAGTAAATGTAGCCTTTGTTTTCTCCGCCAAAAGAAACTTCTATTCTTGGATTCTCAGATTTTAATTGCGAAATAGTAGCAGCTATCGAGGCAGAATCTATGATTTTTTCTTCTTCAATGTTGATCGTTCTTCTGATTTCATTCGTTGCAGAATCCACGTACAAAATGGGAATAGACGAGGAGTTTGCAATCAATTCATTCTCGAAAGAAGAAATAAGCGATTTTTGTTTCGTTTTTAATTCTTCAAAAAGTTTGGAATTGCCGTAATGAAGCATTTGAAATTGAACGGCCGTATTTGGGATTTTAATTGGCTGATTCAGTGAATCCCACGATTGAACGAATATCCTTACGGAATCATTGAACTCTTTTTTTGATTCAAATTCCTCAATCGAAAACGGAATGTCATTGCCCGAGAAGGTAACTTCCCGGTTTCCAGACTTTAAATCTACGTACTCAAGAATCTTGGGAATGTTGTTTGTCTTGGACAGGAAGGAATAGATAAACGTGTAATCGTTCTGTTCTCTGCTCGATTCTTTCAAAGCAAATGCCCAATCTTGTATGTTGCCACTTTCTTCTGCCCTGAGCTGATCAAAAGTTTGGTTAGTTAAAGTGATAAGTTGAGCTTGTTTTTTTACTGTTTCACTCCATAATTTCACTCTTAATCGTTCTTCGTTTTGGATTTTTTTGGCCAAGTAATTGGTGTACCAAAGCGATAATCCAATTATGATTAGTGCCAAAATGGAAAGGATGGTTTTCCAGACTTGTTTGGTGGAGTATAATTTTTTTGACTTCAAATGAGGGGCTTTATTCTGTCATCGAAATATAGAAAATAAAAATAACTCTTAGTAGTTTTTGGTTACACTTATCTCGGTTTGTTGATGAGGTTTTCTATCATCATATATATTCCGGCTACGACCACGATAGAAACGACAAAGTATCGCCAAAAATTGTAACCGCGTGCTTTTTGTGTAGCAGCCATAAAAAAAGCTACAATCACTACTACTATTCCTACTATCGTGTAATACATTATTATTGACCTGTAAACCAACGGTAAAAGTCATTCCCATTTGCGTAAAGCATGACGAATAACAAAATAAAGAACCCGAACATTTGGGCTTTTTCCAGAAATTTGTCGCTTGGTGGCCTGCCAGATACCATTTCGTAGAGCAAGAACATGACGTGCCCTCCATCGAGTGCCGGAATTGGCAATATATTCATGAAAGCTAAAACCACTGATAAAAAAGCTGTTCGAGACCAAAATATTTTCCAATCCCAAGTTTTGGGGAATATTTTGGCAATCGTTCCAAATCCTCCTACCTTTTTCACTGCTTCTTTTTTCGTAAAAATTAGTTTGAACTGATTTACGTAATCGGCCAACGTGTTTTTAGCCAGATATATCCCCTCGGGTATGGACTCTGCGAACGAATAATCTACATGAGTTTTTTTGAAATCATGAGTTAAAAAAAATACGTTGAGAAACCCAAGTTTGTAGGTAGTATCAAAAACTGAGGCGAATACCAGTTCTTGTCCGTCTCTATTCACAACCAATTCAAAGGAATCAACCTTGGCTGATTTAAACTCAGCTAATTTATTTCTAAACTGATCAAACATAGCGACATCTTTGTCGTTGATAGTGAGTATTTTGTCGCCTTTCTTTAGCCCCAAGTCTTTGCCTATTCCATTCGGCAAAACAGAATCTATTTGGGTAGGTACACGAGGAATAAATACAATGCTTTCCTTTTTCAACATGTAATCCACCCCTTCGTCCTTAATGGTGATATCAATTATTTCGCCATTTCGTTCTACTTTATATTGTTTCGCTTGATTGATGAGCATCTTGTTGTTGGCTTGCATCAGCTCTTCTAGCGGTTCGCCCTCAACGGAAATAATTTTATCCCCATTTTGAAAAAGGTTTTCTCCAATCAAGTTTGGCGTAAGCACTTCTATTCCGTGGATATGGTCTTCATTTTTCACATAATCTTTTCCCCAAACAAAAGCAATCATAGCGTATAAGAAGAAGGCCAAAAGAACATTGACAACTACTCCGCCAATCATTACAATGAGCCTTTGCCAAGCTGGTTTGGACCGAAACTCATCCGGTTTTGGAGGTTGTTTCATTTGGTCTGTATCCATTGATTCGTCTATCATTCCAGCGATTTTTACAAATCCACCAAGTGGTAACCAACCAATTCCGTATTCTGTATCCCCCTTTTTGTATTTAAATAAAGAGAACCAAGGATTAAAGAAAAGATAAAATTTCTCTACCCTTATTTTGAATAATCTTGCAGGAATAAAGTGTCCCAATTCGTGTAAAACGACTAAAATAGAGAGAGAAAGCAATAATTGAAATATAACTGAAATAGTTTCCATGAAACGTTAAAGTGTTAAAAATGTTAATGGCAAAATTCTTCGGCAATTCTTCTTGCCTCAGTATTGGTTGCAATGTAATCTTCTAGTGTTGGTTGGGAAATGAAAGTAGTGCTTTCTATCGTTTTTTCATTAATATCCCCAATGTCCAAAAACGAGATTCTGCCATCTAAAAACGCCTTGTTCGTAATTTCATTAGCAGCGTTAAGAACACAAGCAGAGTTTCCACCTTTGTCAATTACATCAAACGCTAGTTTCAGGTTTTTAAAAGTTTCCATGTCTGGTTTTTCAAAAGTAAGATTTGGATAATCGAAAAAACTAAACCGCTCAAAATTTGATTTTGGCCTCTCTGGATAAGTCAAAGCGTATTGAATAGGCACTTTCATGCTTGGAATTCCCATTTGAGCTAAAATACTGCTGTCTTCAAATTGCACCGCGGAGTGAATGATGGATTGTGGATGCACGACCACCTCAATTTTTTCGGCAGGAATNCCAAACAGCCACTTGGCTTCAATTACCTCCAAGCCTTTATTCATCAATGAAGCCGAATCAATCGTGATTTTTGCGCCCATTTCCCAGTTGGGATGTTTCAGTGCCTGTTCTCTTGTCACTGATTTTAGTTCCTCGTATGTTTTTCCTCTAAATGGTCCTCCAGATGCAGTCAGAATAAGTTTTTCGATTTTATTCTCAAAGTTTCCTGCCAAGCACTGAAAAATTGCTGAATGTTCCGAATCGACTGGGTAAATGTTCACTCCTTTTTGTTGGGCAAGTTTGGTGATGATGTCTCCTGCTACTACGAGTGTTTCTTTATTGGCTAAAGCAATATTTTTTCCTGCGTTAATCGCATGAATGGTAGGCAGTAATCCAGAATATCCAACTGTTGCCGTAAGTACAGTTTCTACCTCGTTCATTTCTACAACTTGATTCAATGACTCTTCGCCAGCATATACTTTTATGTCGTGTTCCCACAGAACATCTTTCACTTTCTGGTACTTTGTTTCATCTACAATTACGACCGTATTTGGCTTGAATTTAAGTGCCTGTTCGATTAACAAATCGGCATTTCGGTTGGCCGTAAGGACCACCAATTCAAATTTTTCGGGAAACTGTTCAATTACCTCTAGGGCTTGAGTGCCTATTGAACCCGTAGAACCTAATATTGCGATACCTTTTTTACTCATAATTTGCTTGATGAGTGTCAAAGATATGGCTTTTTCAATAAATTAAATGGGTAAATGAATGAATTAAAACGGACTGATTTCGTTCTATATTTTAATAAATCGTTTTACCTTTTTTTGTTCCTTAGTACCTATCTCTATAAAATAGACTCCTTTACTTAGGGTGGTTACATCAACCGAAAAACGAATGGAATGTATGTTTTTAGACAAAACTTCTTTTCCACTTAAATCAAAAATTCGGACTGTCCCATTTTCACCCTCCGAAACACCTTGTATGTCAATCGTGATAAATTCCGAAGTTGGATTGGGAAACAAGATAAACTTCATTTCTTTCAAGTCTTCTTCCACTGTATCGTTCTTTTCCTCCACCGTATTCGGATTTATGATGCCTTCTTTTACTATCTTGGCTTTGTATTTCTGGTCATTGCCACAGAATTCTTTTAGCTCATCGAGGGTAACCTCACTTGGTTCGGGGAATCCATAAAAATCTTTTTTTACCTCGAGCTGAATCCTGTCCAACTCTAAGGTAGGATCCACCTCTATTTCCCAAAATGCCTCAATGATTGCCTTGTACCCAGGTTGCACTCCTACTTTGCCTTGTAGGTTTACATACTCAGCTTTTATGTGAATTTCATTGCCCACTACATCCCATACAAAGTCAGAAGATGGTTTAATTACTTCGTCTTTTATTTCGATGGTGCCTGGTGTGAATTTTTGAACCTCTCTTTTATCTGATTCCCAACTACCTTTTTCGGCAATTAAATCGACTTCCTTTTCCCTGTTGTACAATTCATAAGTAAACACTTGGGTCGTGTTTTTTTCTCTTCCNTCTGAACCGAGAGATTCGAAATANATNTCTGCCATTAAAGTGAGTTGTACTTTTTCTAGNATTGGCTCATAAGTCTTNTTGTTTTTATTAATCCAACCGTGATCGAAAATCATNCTCGTTGAAGCCACAATTTCACCTAAAATTTCTATGGGATACCAATCGCTCTGAAGAATNATTTTATCATCAAATTCGTGCAAAATAATGAGGTTGTTATCTTCCAATAATTGTAGGTTTTTGGAACTTGATGGATGATTGAAATTTTTGGAAATCTCGATTCTATACTGTCCATAAATTTCAGTTTGCTCTTTGTCGATGTCGACATTGTCATTGAATTTATACTGGAGTGATGATTTTAGTTTAAAACTTGTTTTCAAGCCTTTTTTATACCATAGGTGTGACTTAAAAAATGGATGGTAATGATTTCTCTCCCAATAATTTTTGTCCTCCAAAGACTGCCAACCCACCAAACTAGGAGTTTCCAACAAAGCAAACAACCCTACGGGTTTGTTGTAAATGGGATAGCGTACTGGGTCAAACACTCCATTATTAGCTGTTAAACTGCCAGGGTTGGGGTAGTAACCTAAAACTATTCTAGATTCTTTTTTTAAAGTTCCTTTTATTCTCATTTCGCTAAAGGAAGCTACCGGCATTGTGGGTTTAGTGGGTTTGGTTGGTTTTTTAATTATGGAAACGAATAATTGGTCAGATAAATTACCTAAGGCTGCTTTTCCTTGTTTGCTTAATTGTTTGGAGTATTTGGCTGAATCTGCTTTCGTTCCATTCCCACCCTTGAATGAACCGACAATACCGGCTACATTTTCTCCTAGGTGATGATACACCGAGGCAGGGATAACAGATTGAAAACCAGTATTCAGTCCTTGCTTGGTTAAGTCGTACAGATTTCGATGAAGTTGAGCCCCCAATGTATTGTAGTCATTCAGTTGGTTGTGATAAATGTCCAGATTCTTGTTGTATTCATCTATCATTCCATCCAACGTTTTATAAATTAAAGCACCATTGGCATTGGATGTTAGTTCATCGGCACTGATGTTTAAATAATCGGTATAAGTAGGTTGCCCACCTACTTGCAAGGGGCGATTAACGGAAATACCTCTTGCTAACAAAGCTAATTTTGATTCTTCCACGCCTCTTAAAAAAATTTCGAATTCGGAGGTTATTTCGCATACACAAGGGTCGTATCCTAATTGAATATCTGCCATATACCAACTAGTTAGATTATTTGAGTTAAGAAAATGAGTAGAAAAGGATGGGGTTATGGTTTCTTGGTCTAAAGCTCTGTCCAGGCTGTTGCCGTGTCTAAATACTCCACTTCCTAAAGGACTGGAAATATAGCCTATTTCCAATGAAATGTCTTGGAAGTCTCCTAATTTTGAAAAAACATTGAATAAGAATCGCATTTTTCCAGAGTATCGATTATAAAGAACTATATAAGGCACTCTCCTTGATGCTAACGGAACCGCATAATTTATCATATTTGTTGAATTAGCCACATCATATTCATTGCCATCTGGCCAATACCCTGTATTCATAAACATCAATTCCCACCCATCTTCCCATTGGTAATCATAATCCTTAATAGGGGTTCCGTTTGGTCGTTTCAAATAGCCCAAGTTATAGGGAGATTGCATGAATTGAGAGCCAGTAGTGTAAGAAGGAACTAACCAACCAGCGTTAGGGTTTAATGTAACAGGTAGAAATGTATTTCCTGTATAGGCTCCCCAATTGAATAAATTTAAAAATTGATTATTTTTTCCATTGGCATATAAATCCATTTCGCAGTTTTCAGGATCAGCTGGGTTTGTACTGATAGATTTATCCTCAAAACAATCTTGGCAGTTTTGAGAGATTGCCAAATTGGATATTAAGAATGCAATTATTGAGTATGTAATTTTTCTCATAATTTTTTAGTTTATTTTTCTTCCTTTAAATGAATATCTTTTGAAGGTATCATCAGATCGATAGATGTCATACTCAGCTTCCACAGCCAATGTATTGGGATTAACTTTAAAGTAACCGTTAGACCAATCCCCAACTGAGTGAGAAGCTTTTAGTAATCTTATACTTGAATAAAACTGAGTAGCGCTAGAAGCTGTCCCCCAATTAGTGTCTAATGGATTTTTGTAATCTAAACCAATACCTACATGGTAATTTCTATTACAATCAGGGGTATAGTATCCAGAAGTCCACACAGTCCAATTTCTTATTCTCACAAATGAACTATCAGTAGCTCCAGTAAAAAGTACTTTAAAATCTCCATTGGTTAAATAGTCGCAGTAATCATCTACTAGGGTGATGGTTTTGGTAATGGAATCATAACCCTGGTCATTAGGAAAGCACTCTTTGTTGGGTGCTTTTCTTATCACCATAGTAATAGGAATGTTGTTTTCGCCCGTTGTTTTGGTGGGACTAAAATCTCGTTGAAAGGTTGAGCCAGTTATCACTTCGCTTCCCAGGTACCAAGTGTAGGTAGCTTCGGGGTCTTCGGGAATTGCCTTGAACGTAATGAATTCTCTTGCAAAGGCTACATCAGGATAAAATCCAACAAAACGCAGGGTTAACGAAGTTCCATTCATCATGCCAAAATCGGCTTTTACGGGAGTTTCTCCGCAGCACGGGTTTGGCTCTTCTTTGGGTTCTTTTTTGCAAGCAAACAACAGAAGGATAGCTAGGCAGGTGGTAAGTAGGTTTTTCATACCTTATTTTTTTGGCAAATAATGAAAAATGGTTTTCAATCTTCTCTATTTTCTAAGACTTTCATTCTTTCTTCCATTTGAATTAGATGCAATGTCATTTCTTCTATTTTTTCTAACAAAATTTTATTCATTTCAAATACATCCACGCCTTTTTCAGTAATTTCAGTAGCGCTGGGGACATTTGGTAGGTGATGATTTTTATCAATGAATAATTTTAAATCAGAAAGAGGCATTAAAAAGTAATCGGGAGCAAAAACATAGTCGGCCCATTCAGGTCCGTTTGTCACAATGATTTTTTTTGCTACTATTTTCCCATCTACTGATAATTTGAAGTCCTTGTGCGAGCCTCCTAGTAAGGATTGTGTGCCAATTCTCACTCTGCCCAGTTTGTCAATGGTCATTCCTTTTTTCCAGTTTGTAGAAGAAATGATGGGGGAAGTTCCTTGTTTTGAGCAGGAAAAGAAAGAAATGCCTTCGTTGTCAAATTCAATTTTACTAGCCGTAGTAAATCCGGGACTGAACAAGGACTTGTTACCGCCAATTGCAGTAGCTCCTGCGAGCCAATAACTTTGGTTGGTTGAGTTGATTCCCAGTTCGCTCGAGTTTATTTGAGCTCCAGTTGCGGAGGTGAAAGAAAGCGTAAACAACCCTTTTTTACTTCCAGTTTTGTGCAAATGAAACAGGGAATTTGGTGAGGGAGTTGATAATCCAAAACGACCCGTTGAAGTCATGAAAAGCAACACGTCTCTTTTGGGAGGAGATAAAACACCGCTTCCTAGTTCATTAATTTCAGAAATTCTGAGTAACGGACGGCTATGGTTGAAATACGTGTTGTTGGCATAGTTTGAAAAATCGAGTTCAAAAGAAGCTCTTTGGTAGGTAGGAGGGAAAGTTGAATTTCCTCCAAGAAATGGAGTCTTGATCCACATGTCATTTTGTTGGGCGCTTACCTGTAGGGTGATAAAAAGGGGGAGAAATAAATAGGGCGATAAAAAGGGGGAGAAATAAATATGTTAAATTTTTCATCTTGTTTGTTTTAATAAAGGACTTAAAACAAAACATACAAAAAATGGGAAATGCTATTGAGTTAGGGTGGTTTATTTTGCTTTAGATGCACGTTTTAACTATTGACTAACCAAATTGAACAATTTTTCCCGTTATTTTGTGGGAATAGGATTGTTACCTACTCGTCTTAATTGATGGTAAAAACCAATGAAATGTGATTGTATTCTTAGGAGAGTATTTCTTCCATAAACACTCGGTCATTCTTTAGTCGAGGTATTTTATTTTGTCCACCCAGTTTTCCTTTTTCTTTGAGCCATTTTTGAAAAGTATTGGGTGCTGCCAAATGAACAATTGGCGCTTTCAAAATCATGTTTCTTTTGGCTTCATAATCCGAATTTAGCTCCATTAACTTCTTGTCTAAAATTTCGGCAAATTCCTCCAGATTTTTTGGCGGTGAAGTGAATTCGATCACCCATTCGTGAGCTCCTTTTTCATTGCCTTCTAGATAGTTTGGTGCAACCGTATATTCTTTGAATCCACTGTTGGTTTCTTTGCAAGCACTGGCAATCGCTCTATCTGTATTTTCGATAATTAGTTCTTCGCCAAAGGCATTAATAAAGTGCTTGGTTCGGCCTGTTACTTGTATTTTGAAAGGTGAAAGCGAAGTAAATTTTACGGTATCTCCCACGATATACCTCCACAGTCCTCCATTGGTACTGATAACGAGTGCGTAATTTTTATTCAATTCTACTTCCTGCAATTCAATAGTTTCTGACTCTGTGCCATCGAATTTATCCATCGGAATAAATTCGTAAAAAATACCGTAGTCTAACATGAGCAGCATATCTTCTGCTTTGTTTTTATTCTGAAGCGAGAAAAAACCTTCGGATGCGTTGTAGGTTTGGTAATAATTGAGTTTTTGGGAATGAAGGATGGATTCGAACTGATTGCGGTAGGGCTCAAAGTTTACACCTCCGTGCATGTACAATTCTAGATTCGGCCATATTTCGGTGAGCCTTTTGCCTTGCGAAACTTCGCTGATTTTGTTCAATAACACTAACATCCAGGAAGGCACGCCAGCAATTATCTTTACGTCTTCTTTAAGCGAAGCTTTGGCCATTTTATCAATCTTCTCTTCCCAATTTTCCATCAAGGTAATCTCTTTACTAGGTGTTCTTCTTATTTCGGCCCAAAAGGGTAGGTTTTTTACTATAATAGCAGATAAATCACCAAAATAACTGTCTTGATTTAATTTATTGAGTGAAGTGTTTCCACCTAAAATAAGGTGTTTTCCAGAAAATAGTTTTGCCGAAGGATTGTTGTGGTAATAGATGCTCAGCAGATCTTTGCCACCTTTGTAATGGCAATCCTGAATTGCTTCTTGAGTTACAGGAATGAATTTACTTTTGGCATCTGTGGTGCCCGATGATTTCGAAAACCAGTGTGTTTTTCCAGGCCACAAGATATTTTCTTCTCCTGCAATTGATTTATTGATGTAAGGGGTGAAATCTTCGTAGGTGCGAAGTGGCACGTTTTTCTTGAAATCATGGTAGGTTCCAATATCGGAAAACCCGTGTTCGATTCCTATTTCAGTGTGTTTTCCTTTACCTAAAAGATCGTTCAATACAGATTGTTGAGCCTCAATAGGATGGTTAG
>JGI26083J51738_10000383_pt1 | contig 24261 bp, 22 predicted proteins | sample SaaInl85LU_5_DNA_FD_51738 | JGI IMG/M metagenome (IMG submission 51738)
ACCGAATAAATTGCTTCTCCGTCTTTTCCGTAAGGCTGATAAGTCAGTTCACCATCCAAACTGTGCATGATTCTTCCAGGCATAGGAATCGCAATTTCCTTCACTTCTTCTTCTATTCCAGCAGCTTTCAGTGCAGTCCATCCTCTTACCGAAAGTGCTAAATTTATAGATTTCCCTGCCGAAATCTCTGCCTGACGAATGTCTGGTCTTCTTTCGTAAATTGTTACTTTGTATCCTTCTTTTGCCAAATAAACTGCCCATAACGAACCAGCTAACCCCGCTCCTACTATTATTGCTTTTTTTTCTTTTGCCATTATTTTATTTTCTAAGTCAGCCTTCGATTCTCTCTCCCGAAAAAAACGGGATCGAACTCAGGCTTCAGATTTTCTTGCAAACTGCAGACTGAGTTCGAAAGAGCTATAACTATTTCAGGAATCAAAGTCCGACTTCAAACTACTGTATCGACTCCCTCAATATCTGCCCAAACTTCCAACAATCTTCATAGTTATTATACAAAGGAGTTGGTGCAATTCTAATCACATTTGGTTCTCGCCAATCGGCAATCACATTATTTTGCGTTAAGGTATCAAATAATTTCTTGCCTTGCCCTTTTGCGGCTATCGAAAGTTGCGCTCCTCTTTTGGTTTTGTCTGTTGGAGTTATTAATTCAAATTCTACTTTTTCGGATTTTATATCATTAATTACAAACTCCAAATACCCAGTCATGTCATCTCTTTTCTTCCCAATTGCTTCCATACCAGCCTCTTCAAACAAATCGAGACTTGCATTTAGTGGAGCCATCAGCATAACTGGAGCATTACTATGCTGCCAACCTTCGGCAGTTGGGATTGGGTCAAATCCCTTTTTCATCAAGAAACGAGTTTCTTTGTCTTGTCCCCACCATCCGCCAAAACGAACCAAATCTTTATTAGTCGCGTGACGTTCGTGGATAAAAATTCCTGATACTCCTCCTGGTCCAGAGTTTAAATATTTGTATGTACACCAAGCTGCAAAATCTACATTCCAGTCGTGTAATTGCAAATTGATGTTACCGGCTGCGTGCGCCAAATCAAATCCTACTTTTGCTCCCACTGCGTGACCTGCAGCTGCAATTTTCTTCATATCAAACAATTGTCCTGTGTAGTAATTTACACCTCCAATTATTACCAAAGCCAATTCATCTCCCGTTTCTGCTATTGCTTTCAGAATATCTTCTTCGTGAATCAACTCTTCGCCTTCTCTTGGCGAAATTTCAATTATGGTATCCTCAGGATTCAATCCGTGATGCCTTACTTGAGTTTCCAAAATATATTGATCACTTGGAAATGCTTTTGCTTCACAAATGATTTTTGTTCTTTTACCTTGTGGTCGGTAAAAAGATACCATTAATAAATGAACGTTCGTACTCAAACTTCCCATTACTACAGTTTCCATTGGTTTACAACCCACTACTTTTGCCATTTTTTCGGTCAGTAATTCGTGATAACTAAACCAAGGATTTCTCCCATGAAAATGTCCTTCAACTCCCCATTGCGCCCAATCTTCCAATTCTGTTTGGATATAATCTTTAGCAGCAACTGGCTGTAATCCAAGCGAATTTCCAGTGAAATACACAGTTGGTTTTCCATTAATTATTGGATGATGAAACCTATTTCTGAATGATTTTAATTCGTCTTGTTCGTCTTTCTGCTGAGCAAATTCAAGGGTGTTTTGGTACATTTATTTCGATTTTATCTTGAGGTATAAAAGTACAAAAATGAGTCGGGAAAATACATTCTTTATTTTCTTCTTTTTGCCTTGGTGCAAAAAGAGTCAAGAGTTCTGGAAATTTTATTCCTAAACCAACTCTTTATAAACCTCCAAAACCTCTTTCGCCTGTTTCTCCAGCGTAAATCTTTTTGCGTATTCTAGTCCTTTTTGTTTCATCTCGATCTGAAGAATAGAGTCTTCAATCACTCTATCAATCTCCAAGGCCATTTGTTCAGTGTCTTTAGGGTCAACATAAATAGAACTTGGGCCTCCCGCTTCTTCCAAACAACTTCCTGTGGCAGCAATTACAGGGATTTGGCTATACAAAGCTTCCAAAACTGGAATTCCAAAACCTTCGAAAAAAGAAGGATAAACAAATAAATTTGCCGATTGATAAATAGAAGGTAAATCCAAAAAGTTCACATTCTGTAGCAATGCAACCTGACTTCCCAAATTATACTCGTTAATTTTTTCAATCACTTCTTTGGTATAATCAGTTTGTTTCCCAACAACGACCAGCGGAAGTTGAGTACTCGATTTCCCGATTGCCTCAACCAGAGACACCAAATTTTTTCTCTTTTCTACTGTTCCCACATACAAAATGTAATTCTCGGGCAAATTGTATTTTTTTCGAACTAAATCCTTGTATCTATAATCCGATTGGTGTGCAAATGATGGAGAACAAGATTGATAAATTACTCGAATTTTCTCCTCTGGAACATTTAAAAACTCAATTAGATCTCTTTTTGTTTGTTCGCTGATAGCGATAATAATATCGGAATTTTCACAAGCATACTCTACTTTCTTTTTATATATGTTGCGATCAATTCTTCCGTAATTTTCTGGATAACGAATAAAAATCAAATCGTGAATGGTCACCACATATTTGATTTTACTTAATTTGTTTTTTTTTGGAATTTCATGACTCAAACCATGAAAAACCTCAACCCCTTTTTTGTCCAACTCTTTCTCTAATCGAACAGATCGCCAATAACTTTTTATTTTCTTATAAAAACCAGAGGGACGAACGATTTCGGTATTTTGATAATCCTTTAAAAATCTAGATTTCAAATCAATTTCTCCCGAAGTAGTAAACAAGAAATATTCGTTTTCTTCTTTCTGTTCCAGAATTCCTTTTACTAAGTCTCGGCTGTAATTTCCTAGTCCAGTGTGATTCAAAAAAAATCGTTTGGCATCAAATCCAATTTTCATATTTTGGCTAATTTTTGTAACTGAAGAAAATCAAATACCGTGAGCGCTGCCATTGCTTCTACAATCGGCACAGCCCTTGGCACAACACAAGGATCGTGTCTTCCTTTAAAATCCAATTCTATTTTTTCACCGTTCTCATTTACAGAGTTTTGTTTTTGCATGATTGTAGCTACGGGCTTAAAAGCTACTCTAAAATTCACAGGCATCCCGTTAGAAATTCCTCCCTGAATTCCACCAGAATAATTAGTTTTGGTGGTAATAATTCCTTCCTCATTTTCGAACACATCATTGTGCTCAGAACCCCTCATTTTTGAAGCTCCAAAACCAGAGCCGTAATCAAAACCTTTCACCGCATTTATTCCCAACATCGCTTTTCCTAACTGAGCGTGTAACTTATCAAAGACTGGTTCGCCTAATCCTGTTGGTAAATTTTGAATAACACCTGAAATAATACCACCAATGGAGTCACCTTGTTTCTTCACTTCCAGAATATGATTTTCCATTTCTTTGGCTTTCGCCAAATCTGGACATCGCACTATGTTGTTTTCGATTTCACTAAAATCACAATCCTGCCATTTTTTATCTAAATCTACCTCTCCTACTGAAGAAACAAAAGCTGTAATTTGAATCCCTTCTTTTTCTAAAAATTGTTTTGCAATTGCTCCAGCCACAACTCTACAAGCCGTTTCTCTTGCAGATGCTCTTCCTCCTCCTCGGAAATCACGAATTCCGTATTTCTCCTGAAAAGTAAAATCAGCATGAGAAGGTCTGTAATTATTTTCTAAATGACTGTAATCTTTAGATTTATCATCTTCATTTAGGATAGTAAAACCTATAGGTGTCCCCAAAGTTTTTCCCTCAAAAATCCCTGATAAAAACTGAACCTTATCGCTTTCTTTTCTTTGAGTAGTGATTTTACTTTGCCCCGGTTTACGCCTATCCAATTCTGCTTGAATTTTATTCAAATCCAACTCAAAACCAGCCGGAATACCATCTAAAACTCCACCAATAGCAATTCCATGTGATTCGCCAAAAGTGGTCAGTTGAATTATGTTTCCGAAAGTGTTTTTCATTTGTTAGGTAATTAATAAATAACCTTGAACTATTAGTTTTTAATTCTTCCCGAATCCTAGAAACAGGCTGTCAAGCAACACACCCCTTAATCCCCTCTCTAGAGGGGAGGATTCTTTGTGAAATATTCTTTGAAGATCCCGCATCAAGTGCGGGATGACAAATAAAGAGCAAAAGTCTATTCTCTTTGTTCGATATTCTATTATCTATAAAATCATCCTTCCTTAGCAGCCAAATATCTTTCTGCATCTAGTGCTGCCATACATCCAGTACCTGCAGCAGTAATTGCTTGTCGGTAGGTTTTGTCGGCTGCATCACCAGATACAAATACTCCTGGAATGTTTGTTTTCGATGTTCCTGCCTGCTCATATTTGATATATCCAGTTTCGTCCAAGTTTATTTGACCTTTAAATATATCAGTGTTTGGTTTGTGACCAATCGCTACAAAAAATCCAGTAGCAGGAATTTCTTTCACTTCTCCAGTCACATTGTTTTTCACTCTTGCTCCAGTTACACCCATTCCATCTCCAAGAACTTCTTCAGTTTCTGTATTGAATAAAATCTCGATGTTGGCCGTCTTCTTTACTCTCTCTGCCATAATTTTAGAAGCTCTAAACTCGTCTCTTCTTACCAGCATAGTAACTTTCGTACATAGTTTTGACAAATAATGTGCCTCCTCACAAGCAGAATCTCCCGCACCAACGATAATTGTTTCTTGCCCTTTGTAAAAGAAACCATCGCAAACTGCACAAGCAGAAACTCCTCCTCCTAATTCTAGGTATTTTTGTTCGGATGGCAATCCTAAGTACTTTGCAGATGCTCCTGTCGAAATAATTACGGTATCGGCATGAATCTCTTTTTCATTATCTCCAACCCAAATTTTGTGAACATCTCCTGTAAAATCAACTTTTGTTATCCATCCACTTCTTACATCCGTTTCAAATCTTTCTGCCTGAGCTCTCAACTGAACCATCATTTCTGGTCCTGTTACACCTTCTGGGTAACCAGGGAAATTTTCTACTTCATTTGTAGTAGTTAATTGTCCGCCAGGTTGCATTCCTTCATACAAAACTGGACTCATATTTGCTCTTGCTGCATAAATTGCTGCTGTGTATCCTGCTGGTCCTGAACCAATGATTAGGCACTTTACTTTTTCAATATTTTCTGACATTTTTAAACTAATTTGTTATTTGATTCTTTAGTTGATTACCTTTGAATAATCTTACAAAATTAATCATAAAATCACCGAACATCAAATCACAATACGATTATATTATAGTAGGTCAAGGATTGGCCGGAACAATTCTTCATTTTCAATTGTTGCAACGAGGAAAAACTTGTCTGGTTATTGATAACAACCTAGAAAAAAACTCTTCGCTAGTAGCTGCCGGCATGTACAACCCTATTGTTTTTAAGCGAGTTACAAAAGGATGGAATGTAGATAAATATTCACCCTATTTGGCTCCTTTTTATTCCAAAATAGAGAATCACTTGAATACAAAGCTGGATTTTCCCATCAATATTCTGCGATTTTTTAAAACGCTTGAGCAACAAAATGATTTTTTCTCAAAAACAGAAGAAGAAGGCTTTTCACAGTATTTAATTTCTGAATCGAAAGCCGTAACAAAAGACTTACCCTTAAAAAATGAAATCGGTTTTGGTGAAATCACAAAAACTGGCTGGGTAAACACAGTTTCCTTGCTTACACAATACAGAAATTTCTTGGATTCAAACGGAATTATTCTCAATGAAAAATTTAAGTTTGACAACTTAGTTTTTTCCGATAAAAAAGTAATGTACCAAGGTATTTCTGCCGAAAAAATTATTTTTTGTGAGGGAACACTCATGGAAAACAACCCTTATTTTAAATATTTGCCTTTAGTACCTACAAAGGGTGAATTATTCACTATAAAAGTTCCAGGCTTGGAAGTTGACAAAATACTGAACAAAGGATTTTTCTGCTTGCCATTGGGGAACGACTTGTTTCGAGTGGGAGCTACCTACAACTGGAAAGATTTGACTTATGAAACTACCGAAAACGGAAAAAGTGAACTGCTCGAAAAAATCAACAGTTTATTGGATTGCGACTTCGAAATCATGGATCATCAAGCAGGAATTCGCCCGACTGTGAGAGACAGAAGACCGCTCATAGGTTTGCATCCAGATTTTCCGAGTTTAGGATTATTTAATGGACTAGGGACAAAAGGAGTTCTTATCGCTCCTTGGCTTTCCAATCATTTTTGTGATTTCTTGGAAGATAAAAGTCCTCTCGATAAAGAGTATGACCTTCAACGAGTAAAAAAACGAAAATAAAAAAAGGCTAAGACCTTATTTAATGGTAATCAAATAAGGCAATCTTGCCTGAATTCTGTCTTGCGATTGAAGATTTATAGAATTCAATTGTTTCAATTGCTCCATAATTTCTCCGCTAAATGAACCCGGCTTATAAAAAGCAGAAACCTCATTATCTTCATTATCCTGAGACAATGCTTTCAGTATTTCCTCGGCAGCATCCACTTTTTTCTTTGGAATATCCATAACTCTTGGGTTTGAGATTTTTGCAAGCTCAGCAGCGTAAGCAACAGCTTCTTCAATCCCACCAATTTCATCCACCAAATTAATAGACAAAGCATCCTTCCCCGACCAAACTCTTCCCTGTCCTATGCTATCTACCATTGCTTTAGAAATCCCTCTTCCCTCGGCAACTCGTGAAATAAAATCATCGTAAATTCTATCTACCTCTTTCTGTATCACTGAGTATTCCTCATCTGTCAATGGTTTTGTAAAAGACATCAAATCGGCATGTTCATTTGTTTTNGCTCTATCAAATGTAATACCTACTTTCTCGTTCATTAGTTTTTGAGCATTTGGCACTACACCAAATACACCAATAGAACCTGTAATAGTGTTTTCTTGAGCAAAAATACGATCAGCATTGCAAGATATGTAATACCCTCCAGATGCCGCCAAATCTCCCATAGAAACGACTACTTTTTTCCCTGACTTCTTAATCAATTCAATCTCTCTCCAAATTACATCCGAAGCCAAAGCACTTCCTCCAGGAGAATTTACTCTCAACACAACCGCCTTTATAGAATCATTGTTTCTGGCTTTTCTCAAATGCTGAACAGTTGTTTCCGAACCAATCATTTCAGCAGTTCCCTTTCCGCTTACAATTTCACCATTGGCATAAACTATCGCAATATTCTTTACTCCACTATTTTTTACCAATAGTTTTGTTTTGGTGTATTCCATGTAATCCGATAAACCAACACTTTTCAATTTATCCTTCTCTGTCAAACTCAATTTTTCTTTCAAAATCCCTTCCACTTCGTCTTGGTACTTNACGGCAGTTGCCAATTTGTTNTCCACAGCCTTTGCAGGACTAGAAATANTCATGTTATCGGCAAAGGAATTTAAATCTGAAACAGAAACTCCTCTCGCTTTACTTATTTCTGCCACCCAATGATCCCAGAAAGAAAATAAATACTTCTCTGTTTGCTCTCTATTTGCATCACTCATTTTTTCTAAGAAATAAGGTTCCACAGCACTTTTAAATTTGTTGTTACTTCCTCTTATAATTTGCATTTCTACTCCAACCTTATCAAGCATTTGCTTGAAAAACATCTTTTCGCTAGACAAACCACTCCATTCCATTGCACCAGTTGGATACACATATATTTCATCAGCTACAGATGCCAAATAATAACCACCTTGCGAATAGGCTTCTGAATAAGCTACAATAAACTTTTCTGATTTTTTGAAACGCTCAAGCGCGTCATGTATTTCTTCTAGCCCACCTAAACCAACAGACATAAATGAAGGCTCCAAATATATTCCCTTAATCTTGTCGTCTTCCGCAGCATAATCTATGGAACGTACAATGTCATTCAATCCCATCACATTCACAGCTTTTAAAGCCGTTGGTTCTAACTGAAAGTAACTCGTTTCGCTTATTGGCTGATCAAATTTAAGGTGCAACACAGAATTTCGTTCAACCGAAACAGGCTCTGGTCCTTCAAAAATAACGGAGCTAATTCCTATTATGATTAAAAATAAAATCAAACCAAAGACTATGTAGGCCAATCCCGAGGCCAAAAAGTATTTAAAAAACTGTTTCATGTTGTGTAAATTTATTAGTTGACTGTAAAAGTAAGATTCAATTTGTTAATTTTACAGATAATTACACAAAAGGTACCCTAATAGTATGAATGGAAATAGGCAACAACTCATTTTTTCTTTTGGCGGCAACGAGTCCACAACCAAAAGTTGCTTTGCAAAATCCATTGCATTGTTGAGTATTCGTTTTGGAAACCCCACTCATATTTCATCCATTTATAAAACAGATGCTTGGGGATTTAAAACTGAAGCTCCTGCTTTTCTTAATCAAGTATTGGTATTTGAAAGTGACGAAGACGCTAACTCTATTTTAGCCTTCACTCAACAAATTGAAAAATCATTGGGTAGAAAAAACAAATCTTCTGACCAAAACTATTCCAACAGACCTATCGACATTGATATACTAACCTATGGTACAACCATTTTGAAAACAAAAAAACTAACAATTCCTCATCCTTTGATGCACAAGCGGAACTTTATTCTAGAACCACTGGCAGAAATATTCCCAAATTTTATTCATCCTACACTTAAAAAAACCTTGAAAGAATTACTTTTGTCGAATCCCGATGAGTTATCGGTAAAAGTTTACAACAAATAAGGAAATGCTAAAAAAATTCACAGTCATAGAAGGGAACATTGGTTCAGGAAAAACCACGTTAAGTAAAAAAATTTCAAGTGAATATGAGGCTAACCTTATTTTAGAAGAATTTGAAGAAAACCCTTTTCTTTCCGATTTTCTGGAAGATCAAAAAGTAAATCCATTAGGAGTTGAACTACAATTTTTAATTGATAGATTTCATCAATTAAAAAGCCCCGTTTCAAATTCAAAGCCAACAGTTGCTGATTATTTTATAGAAAAAAGCTTGGTGTTTTCGAATAATAATCTTTCTACTATCGAAAAAAACTTATTTGACAATTACTATTCAGTATTGTTTGAAAAAATAACAAAACCAGACCTTTTAGTATACCTTTCGGTAAATTCAGAAAGACTGCTCAAAAACATTAAAAAAAGAGGAAGGAAAATAGAGCAAGATATAACTCCTAAATACCTAGAAAGTATACATGAATCGTATTTAGACTATTTAAAAAACAAGAAAAATGAAAGCGTTTTGATTCTAGATGTTTCATCCTTGGATTTTGTTCAAAACCCAGAAGATTACGCATTGGTAAAAGAAACTATCTTCAATTATGACGAATTGAAAACCACCGAAATAGTTTTTTAACATAAAAATAAGTCCAGCAACACTAAGGATAGTGCCAAACAATTAGTAAATTCGTCACAGATTTATTAAATATAACCTAACCTATACCATGAAAACAAAAAATTTATACGTAGCTGTCGCTACAATTATCGCGTCTGCAATTCTTGCTAGCTGTAGTGTTTTAAAAGATTTGGAATACGAAGTAAACCCTAATCCTATTGAAATGCACGGAGATAAAATGACCGTAAATATCGATGGAAAGTTTATCGAAAAAGGATTGAACAACAAGGCATTTGTTACGCTTACTCCAACTTTAGTAAACGATGCTGGTGAAGAATTAGAATTTGAACCAAAATCATTTAAAGGAGAAAAAGCTGCTGGAAACGGTGAGACTGTAGCTAAAGGAGGACATAGCTTTTCTTACTCAAGCACAAGAGATTACGACCCAAAGTTTGAAAACGCTAAATTGATTGTAAAATATGTTGCGACTAAAGGAGGCAAAGAAAAATTGAATGACAGAACTGAATCTATCGCTGACGCAACTGTTGTAACTCCATTGTGGTTGCAAAAAGACGACAAAGTAGCTATGGGTGAAGATAAATTGGTTAGATCTTTTGAAAAAACAACAAAAGCTGTAATCAATTACGACAAAGGAAACTCTACAGTAAAAAACAGTGAAACTAAGGATGCTGACATTAAGGCAATGACAGATTTCATTACTGCTGCCAATGAGAATGTGAAATTGGTTGTAAACAACATTGAAATTGTTTCTTACGCTTCGCCAGAAGGTGAAACTGAAAGAAACTCGAACTTGGCTGCTGATAGAGCTGCGAGTGCAAGTGCATTTTTAATGAAAGCGAACAAAAAACTGAAACTAAACATCAACGCTGAGCAAATTATCAAGTCGCCAAAAGGTGAAGACTGGGATGGATTGAAAGAATTAATTTCAAAAAGTAACCACGAAGACAAAAACATCATTATTTCTGTGGCTGAAATGGAAAGTGATCCAGCAAAAAGAGAAGAAGAAATCAAAGCTCTTTCTACAACTTACAAGTTTTTGGACAAAGACATTTTTCCACAACTTAGAAGATCTCAGATGGTAGTAAACTACACAGAAAACGGATTGACTGATGAAGAGTTGAAAGCTGCTGTTGCTAATAACCCACAATCGTTGAATGTTGAAGAAATGTTATTTACTGCAAACAGATTGATGAGTGATGACGACACTAAATTAGCTATCTACAGAGAGGTAATCAAAAAAGACGCTAACGACTGGAGAGGATTTACAAATGCTGGAACTATTCTTTACAAAAAAGGAAACACAACAGAAGCAAACGAAATGTTCACAAAAGCATTTAACGCTGAAAAAAACGCAATCACTAGTAACAACATGGGAGTTGTGAAAAGACAAGCAGGAGAAATCACTGAAGCGATGGAATTGTTTAACAACGCTTCTGCTACTGGAGAAATCGCTGCTTACAACACAGGATTGATTAACATCAGAAAAGGAGAATACAGCAATGCAATTTCAAACATGGGTAACGAAAGTACTTTTAACAAAGCATTGGCTCAGGTATTGAATAAAGATTATACTTCTGCAACTTCTACTTTAGATAATTCTTCTGACGCTTCTTCAGCGAAAGGAATGTATTTAAAAGCCATTATTGCAGCAAGACAAGGAAACGAATCTGAAGTAATTTCAAACTTAACTTCTGCTATCGCAAAAGACAGTTCATTGAAAGCTAAAGCTAAAAAAGACAAAGAATTCATTAAGTATTTTGAAACTGCAGGTTTTGCAGGATTATAATTCTTAATCTAAGAAAAAGACAAAAAACGGTAATCCTCTGGGTTACCGTTTTTTTTATGCACTTTTGTAAGTAACCTACAAACCCACGTTAATCAATCTATGCTAGTTGATGTTATAATTCCCGCTTTTAACGAACAAAACTCTATAGGATCAGTTATTCAGGACATACCCAAAGAATTGGTTCGTGACATCATTGTTGTTGACAACAACTCGAGTGATGAAACAAGCATTAATGCAAAAAATGCCGGAGCTACAGTTCTGAAACAACCTTTGCAAGGTTATGGAAATGCCTGTCTCAAAGGAATTGCATTTACAAACAACAAAGAAATACCGCCAGATGTAATTGTGTTTTTAGATGCCGATTACTCCGATTTTCCTCAAGAAATGAACCTACTGCTAAACAAAATTTGGAAAGGAGCAGACATGGTAATAGGAAACCGTGTAAAAATTAAGAGAGAAAAAGGATCTATGACTATTCCTCAAATTTTTGGAAATTGGCTAGCTTGTAATTTAATGAAAGTAATGTATGGCTATCAATACAGAGATCTAGGTCCATTTAGAGCAATCAAATACGATAAGCTTCTGGAAATTGGCATGGTAGACAAAACCTACGGATGGACAGTTGAGATGCAAGTAAAAGCTTTGAAACAAAAATTTAATGTTCAGCAGGTAGATGTAAGCTACCGAAAAAGAATAGGACAGTCCAAAATATCAGGAACCATAAAAGGAAGTGTGCTAGCTGGCTACAAAATAATAACTACAATTTTTAAATACAAATAACCATGAGTTTAGCTCTTGTCCTAATTTACAGCCTGTTTTCTCTGTTTGTAGTTTTCTACAGCATTGTTCAGCTGGGCCTGGTTGTTTCTTACCTCAAAAACAGAAAAAAAGTAACTTCTGAATTGTCTGAATTTGCGAAGAAACCTTATTTTCCAGCCGTTACAGTTCAATTGCCAGTATACAACGAAATGTATGTCATAGAAAGATTGATTGATGCTGTAGCACAATTCAATTACCCAAAAGACAAACTAGAGATTCAGGTTCTTGACGATTCTACGGATGAAACAGTTGAAATTATTGCCAAAAAAGTAGCCTTTTGGAAGGAAAAAGGTTTGGATATTACGCAAGTGATCAGACTAGAAAGAAATGGATTCAAAGCTGGAGCATTGGAATATGGAATGAATCAATGCAAAGGCGAATACATCGCTATTTTTGATGCAGATTTTGTTCCTTCACCTGATTTTCTGATAGAAACCATCCCTTATTTTCAAGATAAAAAAATAGGTGTCGTACAAACGCGTTGGGAACACATCAACAAAGAATATTCCTTACTTACTCGTTTACAAGCCTTTGCCCTCGATGCTCATTTTAGTGTAGAACAAGGAGGCCGAAATTTTGCAGGTCATTTCATCAATTTTAATGGAACTGCAGGAGTTTGGAGAAAACAAGCTATCATTGATGGAGGGGGTTGGAAAGCGGATACACTCACCGAAGATTTAGATCTAAGTTATCGCGCCCAACTAAAAGGTTGGAAATTCATATTTAAAGAAGAAATTGGCGCTCCGGCTGAACTTCCTGCAGAAATGAATGCCTTAAAAGCCCAGCAATTTAGATGGACAAAGGGTGCAGCTGAATGCACTGTAAAAAACCTAGGAAAAGTGGTGAAACACAAAAACTATTCGTTCTGGACGAAAATAAATGCTATTTTTCACTTGATGAATAGCTTCCTATTCATTGCTATTTTTAGTATTGCCATGCTTAGTCTTCCACTTTTTGTCTTAAAACAATCACATCCAGAGCTGCAACCTTTTTTCAAGTTGGCTACTATTTCTCTGTTCAGTTTTGCCGTAATAGGAATATTATACTTCACTTCATTTTCCAAGAGTTACAAAAACAAAGGTGTTGCCTTTATTCATTTTATTTACTACTTCCCTCTATTTTTGAGCTTTTCAATGGGATTATCTCTGCACAATTCGTTGGCTGTACTGGAAGGATATACCGGAAAAAAATCTCCCTTTGTAAGAACACCAAAATTCTCTTTGACCCACAAATCAGGAAATTGGAAAGGGAAACAATACAGTAAAATAAAATTGAACTGGGTTACATTATTTGAAGGTTTACTTGCTACCTATTTTGCTATCGGTATGTATTTGTGTTTTGAATGGCAAGACTATGGAATGCTTCCATTATTTACTATGCTTACTCTTGGGTTTAGCGTGATATCGATGTATTCCATTAAACATTCATTAGTGCGTTAATCACAAGTTAAACTTAAAGCTACCAATTACAAAATTTGAGATTGTATCTTTCAACAAAAACAGAATATCAAAATAAATAGTAAACCCATGATATTTTCAAAATACATATTCAGAAAATTCTCAATGATTTGTTTCAAACATATTTCTCACTAACTTTGTTTCAAATAATNTATTGATGTTCGCTAAACAGTTAGTTCATTTATTAAAACACGAAATGAGCCTAGAAATGAAACAAAAACATTTCCTGAGTTCCATCGTGTTGTATATTGTTTCAACAATTTTTGTTTGTTCATTATCCTTCACTTCTATTTCCGAAACAAGTATTTGGAATGCTCTTTTCTGGATTATCATTTTGTTTTCTCTCACCAATGCAATTTCAAAATCATTTTTGAACGAAAACTCTGACAAACAGCTTTTCCTTTACACCTTAATCAATCCTCGTGTACTCATATTGGGTAAAATAGTGTACAACATGGTTTTATCAATCGCACTGGTCTTAATCAGTTTTGTTATTTACACGATTTTCATAAAATCCGATGGATTAACGGACTTGAACTACGGGTTGTTTTTCTTGGCTGTTTTGTTAGGGAGCATGAGCATATCAGCAACACTAACCATGGTAAGTGCTATCGCGTCTAAAACCAACAATAACATCGGAATTCTTTCCATTCTTGCCTTTCCCATTCTTATCCCTTCTATTCTATTATCTATTCAGTTTTCAAATTTGGCAATCAATGGCGGAACATTAGAAATGGGTGGTCAGTTCGTTGTGTTTTTGTCCCTTATTAACCTGCTAATTATCATACTTTCCTTTTTATTATTTCCTTACCTTTGGAGAGAATAAAGATTTTTTTTTGAATGAACGCACTTAAAAAACATTGGTGGAAAGCTCTTGCAATAATTTTATTGCTCTACACAATCGGCTTTTCATTTCTAGTACCCCTTTCTCCTTCTGTAAAATCAGCCTCACCTAATTCGTTAGAAATTGGAGAAAACAATGTGGTTTTCACTGGGTACAATACTCATTTTCAAAAAAATGAAACGATTTCAATTTCTATAGAATACGACCGAAAAACATTAATTTGCGGAACAGAAGTCACAGTAATTAACGACAATCAGATTTCAGCAAATTTTCAAATTCCAGACTCTTTAGCCTCAAAAGTGCTACATATTAGGCTNCACACCACAAGATTTTCGTGTTTTTCACCTGAATTGCTAAGGGCATTTTCTATCACAGAAATCANAGACACCAACGAATATTGCCAATCTAGTGTCTTGAACAGCTCTGCACCTTTTGACATACCTAATAGATTGCAATTGAATGAAACGATAAGAAACCTCATGTTTCACGTACCAATGTGGTTTACAATGATGCTCATTCTCTGTATTTCATTTTGGTACTCTATCAAATACCTCAATACATTTGANNTAAAATACGACAGAATTGCAAAAGAAGCCGTGAATATCGGGTTGCTTTTTGCCGTTTTGGGACTNATAACTGGCTCTATNTGGGCAAAATTTACTTGGAGCGANCACACAGATCTTTTTACAACTTCGGGTTGGTGGGTAAATGATGTNAAACTCAATGGTGCTGCAATTACNACACTAATTTATCTGGCCTACCGAATCTTGAGAAATTCGCTTCAGGAAGAAAATCAAAAGGCCAAAGTGAGTGCCGTTTACAATATTTTTGCATTCGTATTGATGATTGTATTCATCATGATTTTACCTCGAATCACAGATTCGCTTCATCCTGGAAATGGAGGAAATCCAGCTTTCGGCAAATATGATTTGGACAGTACTTTAAGAATGGTTTTTTATCCTGCCGTATTGGGCTGGATGCTTCTTGGAGTTTGGATGCTGTCACTGAAAAAAAGAATATCAAACCTTGAAAACGCAATAGACAATGAGTAAGAAAATAATATTTTTGATTCTAGCTTTCGTNACCTTTTTTTACAATGCAAGTNTCGCCAAGGGCAATACTATTGAACAAACTTTCCACGAATCAGGAAAGATAAATGTTGTAGTAGCTGTGGTGGCNGTTATTTTTATCGGAATTNTATTTTACATGATTCGATTAGAAAAGAAAATTTCAAAGATTGAAAAAGAAACTAAAGACTAAATAGTTTAATTTTACAAAAAAATAATTCGAATGAGAAAAGTAGAAATAGCACTTATTATAGTGGTTGCAGTAACTATCGGAATCATATTTAGTTATTCCTCGCAAGCAAGTAGATATGGTAATTTTTCGGAAGCTTTTGCTCAAGAAGGAAAAATATTCAAGGTAATTGGGACTTTAAATAAAGAAATTCCTGTGGAAACACCACAAGCAAATTTGGTTATTTTTAATATGATTGATCAAAACGGAAAGGAATGCAAAGTATACTTGAATGAAACAGTTCAAGAACATTTTGACCGATCAGATCAGGTGGTAATTACAGGAACAGCTGACGGTGAAAAAAATGCATTTTTCGCTACAGAACATCAAGCAAAATGCCCATCGAAATACAACGATGAAAAATAACTATTAATTCAGGCAAGCTTCACAAGTTCCGCGAGCGTGTACCTCAAATGAATCTACTTGGTGGTGGCTGTTATTGACAAAAGAGGTGGCTGGTAAATCCACACAATAAACAGATTCGCACGTGAGGCACTGCAAATGCAAATGATTGTGAACGTGACTGTCTTTTCCACAATTGTCTTCGCACATAGCATACCTTAATTCGTCTCCTGCAATGGAAATTGCATGAATTATGCCTTGTTCCAAAAAAGTTTTGATTGTACGATACAAAGTAACTCGATTGTGTTCCCCCAAATTTTTCTCAATATCTAAAACAGAAACAGCAGAGTGAGANGATTGAATAATATCCAAAACNGAAAGCCTGAAAGGCGTTTCACTCATTTTTCTTCTTTTTAAAATTGAATCCATATTCTATCGGATAAATAAATGCAACATCGTTACATTTATTGANATTAATATTTATATTTGCATCACAGTTGCAAATATATGAAGAAAATATTAATCCTTTCAGTTTTATTAATCGCCCAATATTCCTTTTCGCAAGATTACAATGGGACTGTAATTGATAAGGAAAATAACCAATCCATTCCGTTTGCATCTGTCTGGGTAATTGAACTGAATACAGGAGCCTCATGCTTGGCCAACGGAACATTTTCTCTGCCTATTTCTCTGCCTAATGTTGTTCATTTAAAAGTATCAGCGGTGGGCTATTCTTCGGCTACANTTACAGTGAANAAAGAGAAATTATCGAACTTTACCATANCACTTTCTCCCTCTCACATAGAATTGCAAGAAATGGAGATTTCCACCTCTACCGGAATCCTCGAAAATTATTCAGTTACCAGTATAGAATCAAAAACGCTAGCAGAATTAACTACGATATCTACTACTTCTCTGGGGCAAGCAATAGGAAATATTTCGGGAGTGTACAGCAATTCTACAGGAAATGGAATAAGTAAGCCAGTGATAAGAGGAATGAGCGGAATGCGAATAAGCACATACTTAAATGGACTAAAAATAGAAAACCAGCAATGGGGAGGCGATCACGGAATTGGTGTGGATGCACTTGGAATTGAGAAAGTAGAAGTAATAAAAGGGGCATCTTCTCTGCTTTATGGTTCTGATGCTTTGGGAGGAGTAATTTACTTAAAAGAAGCAGAATATACAGAATCCAACCACCTAGAAGCTAGTGTTAACTCACAATTTGAATCAAATTCTTTGGGATTCACCAATGGATTTTCTTTTAAACTAGCCAAGAAAAACATTCGTTTTAACTTATTTGGTAACCAAACTTCTCATGCCGACTACCAAATTCCTAGCGAAAATTATGTCTTTAACTCTCGGTTCAACGGGCAAGCAATAAAGGCTGCTCTGGGGATGAATAAAAACAACTGGGTTGGAAACATCCGTTACTCCTTTATCACAAACGAATTGGGAATCCCGGGACATACTCATGATTCTATTCCGCTACAAGAGGATTTATTCAAAGAAACTACTTCCAGAAAAAAAACCTTGCCACTTCAAGTAAATTCCACCCATTACATCAGTGCAGAAAATAAATTCTTTTTTGAAAACAGTGAACTAAAATTCACTTTGGGTTACATCAGCAACGACCTGCAAGAATTTGAAGAAAAAGTAACGATTCCGGGTATTGAAATGAAGCTGAATACTTTGTCGTACAATGGTATGTGGAACATTAAAAAAATAAAGAATCACTCAATTATTTTTGGTGCGCAAGGAAACTTTCAATCCAATACCAATTCACCGAAAGCAGAAGAAATTTTACTCCGTAATTTATCAGCAACTTCNCATGGTATATTCTCTCTCATTCATTCCAAATGGAACGAATTCACACAAACTCAAATTGGAATAAGAGGCGACCTGAATGAATTTGACATAAAGAAACAAGTCAATGAAACAGAGAATATTACACTCAATTACCAAAGCTTAAATTACTCCGCAGGAATTAGCTACACAAGAAAAAAACATGCTTTTAGAGTAAATATTTCTTCCGGCTACAGGCCACCGCATCCTATAGAAAGTCTGGCAAATGGGGTTCATCATTCATCGCGAAGATTCGAAATTGGTTCCCTTTCGCTGAAACCCGAGTATGCAAATCAACTCGATTTTTCTTACGAGTATTCCAACGAACATTTAAGCTTTATTGTTAACCCATACTTTTCTGTGATTCGAAACTATGTGTATTTGGCCTTTACCGATTCTATTTCTAATGGTTATCCTGTGGTAAATTACAGACAGAATNACTTGACNTATTTTTATGGAGGNGAGGCAACTTTCCATTACCACCCTCATTTCCTACACAACCTACATTTGGAGTCTAATTTCACTTATTTATTTGCCAAAGATGAAAACCAAAACTCAATTTCGGCAATACCTCAGCCAAAATTAATGGCTCTTATTACCTATGATTTAAAATCTACACACAAACTAATTCCTCAGTCACTAGCAATCCAAAATACTTATTTCGGTGAACAATCGAGAGTGATTGAGAACGAAATTCCTACAGTGGCCTACAACCTTTTGGATATTGGTGCAAACTGGAAAATAAAGAGCAAAAAACTGGAGGGTTCTTTAAAAATTGGAGCAAAAAATATTTTCAACTCCGATTACATCAATCATTTATCAGAACTAAAACCTCTAGGAATTCAAAATCCTGGGAGAAACTTTTACGTGACTTTAAATTTAACTATAAACCAAAAAATAAAATCAAATGAAAAAAATAACTAATACAGCACTTATTATCGCAGCACTTTCTATGTTCTCGGTTTCTTGTAACAAAAAAGAATGCCACGAATGTCATTACGAAAAAGATGGTGCAGAAGTAGAATTGGGGGAAAAATGCGATTCGGATTTAGAAACATTAGAAGCTGACGGAATAGATGTGAATGGAGTAAACTATGAAGTACATTGCCACGAACATTAATTTTGTAACTTTGGGCTGATTACTTATCTAGTATTACAACTATGAATAATATTATAAAACAATTAGCCCTTTTTACCTTCTTTACAATATTCTTGATTTTTAACACGTTTGGAAAACCTCCATTAAGAAAAAGGAAAGTAACAAAAAAAACAATCTGTAAAACTTGGTTTGTTGGCCAAGCATGGGAAATAAGACAACACGGAGACAAAAAAGACAGGAGCAATAAAGCTAGAGGATCTCAGTTTATTTTCAATCAGAATAATACATTCCAATTGATTGACAAGTCAAATTATCGCGAGGATATAGACAAAGGGACTTTTTGCATCTCAAACAACGACAGTATTTCGATCACCTTCGAAAGAAAAACCATGATCTTTCATGCTGTTTTTATCTCAAAAGACAGCCTCACTCTGCAAACCAATACTTATGGCCGAACCCTTTTCATCGGTCTTTCTTTAGACTCTATTTTTCCAAACAAAAAGAAAGAATTTTTGAAAGAAAGAGTATATGAAAATGAACCAGTTGCTATGGAAGAAACATATGAAATTTCAGAGCCAGAAACTGTTGTCATTGATGATGAAATAGCCGAGGCAATAGAAGAAGTGGTAGAAGAAACCTATGAAATTCCTAGAAAAGAGCCTGAGCCCATTACCCGTGAAAGGGCAAAAATTAAAGCTGAAATGGAGCTTATAGGTCAATGGAGAACTGAGGATACCAAGAAACCCTTTTTCACGCTGAGTTACAACAATTACAGCATTACAAATAAGGAAGATTTGGAATTATATGGGTCTTGGATTCTCCTTAATGAATTGATTCGAATCACCAACAAGAAAGGTACCTTCTCTTACAAAGTTTTAAGCCAAACCTCGACAAGTTTAAAATTATCTAACTTACAGACTAACAAGGTAGTTGTGCTGGTGAAGTAGAAAATCATAAACTTAAATCACATGAATAAATTCTCGAAACTAATTATTTTTCTGATCTTTATAAGCAAGGTAGCTATATCGCAGCCCCCAGTCCTAGTAAAGAATATTCATCCGAGTTTTTCAACATCAAGCTATCCTCAAAACCTCGCACCTCTTAATGGAACCCTATATTTTTCGGCAGATGATGGAACCCACGGTTTTGAATTATGGAAATCTGACGGGACAAATTCTGGCACAATATTAGTTAAAGATCTCACGCCAGGAGTTTCAGGCACAGATAACTTAAGAGACTTTGTAACATCGAATACTCATCTATTTTTCACTTGTAGAACAGGAACAGAACTATGGAGAAGTAATGGGAATTTAACGGGAACAGATACATTAATTACCTTTCCAGATATTGGAACAATTCAAGATAACAGCCTATTTCCATTGAATAACTCACTCCTATTTGTTACTCAAGACTTTTCATCAGGTCATTTAAGTTTATGGAAAAGTAACGGAACATCAGGAACTACCATAAAACTAAAAACATTTAGCACTGGGGGAAACTCAATTCACTTTTCTACTTTCACATACTTCAAAAATGAAGTGTATTTTGTAGCAAACGATGGAGTAACTGGACAAGAAGTATGGAAAACTGATGGAACTGCAATTGGCACAAATATTCTGAAAGATATAAACTCAGGAATAAATGACGGAACACCTTGGCCTGATTCGCCATTTTTTAATTTGATAAATGGTGAATTATTTTTTATCGGTAACGATGGTATACATGGAAATGAGCTTTGGAAAACTGATGGCACCTCATTAGGGACAACACTGGTAAAAGACATAAAAGCAGGAACAGGAAGCTCCAATATAACCTTCCCCATTTGTGTCGGAAAAAACCTATACTTCCATGTGTTTATTAATGGAAGAACCTCTCTTTGGAAATCAGATGGAACAAACACTGGAACAATCAAAATAATTGATTTATCTAGGAATGACTTTATGATTGCACTAGATTCTAACACGCTCATATTTAATCAAGACAACACGTCACCGATGAATTATGGAAGAGAACTCTGGATTACAAAAGGAACTCCTGCTAGCACTGTTTTACTAAAGGATATTAATCCAGGAAACGCACACGGATTACCCGCAAATCATTTCAAGGGATTAGTCATCGATTCCATACTGTACTTCAATGGGCAAGAGACAACTCATGGGCTTGAATTGTGGAGGTCAGATGGAACAGATACAGGGACCTATTTAGTAAAAGACTTAAATCCAGGGACTGGAGATGGCTTTTTGAATAACTCCAAGTTCTTATTTGATGCGAACGGAAACTTATTTTTTGATGCTATCTCAAGAGGTGGAGGTTCTTCTACAGAGCTTTGGCGAAGCAACGGAACTGATACGGGCACAGTAAGATTAAATGTGGACACGAATGGTGGTGGCTCAATTCCTTTGCAGCTAACATTAATAGATACAACGTTATTTTTTACGGCCAACGATGGCTTCACAGGAGTTGAGTTATATTCCACAATTGCAGATTCCATGAAAAAGAAGGTGATTGTTGTAGGTCCTCCGTCATCTATGATGGAAACAAACCTCTCTAATGCTTTCGATATTTATCCGAATCCAACGACAGGGACTGTTTATTTAATTAAGGATAATAACACAATGCAACTTGGCAACTTCAACCTAAAAATAACAGGCATTGATGGTAAAATAATGATGAAGAAAACAGGATTAAGTTATTCTACAGAATTGGATATTTCTGATTACCCTAACGGGATTTATCTTTTTATTGTAACAGATAACAAAGGAGGAGTCTTTCGAAAAAAACTAGTAAAAAACTAATTTCTCTTATCCATTCCCCAAAGGAGCTTATTTCTTATGGTTTTGAAAAAATCTTGATTTGGAAACTGTACCAAATTTATTTTCAAATCTGATTTCGTAACTACCAAATGGTTTTCTGTGGAAATCTCCTCGCTTCTTGAATCCAAAGTGGCTAAAAACTTTTGTTCTCTACCTTCCACTTTCAGCTCTATTACACTATCGTCTGGAACTACCATCGGACGGATATTTAAGTTGTGTGGTGCAACGGGTGTAATCACAAAGTTATTAGAGTTTGGCATCAAAATTGGCCCACCACAACTCAAAGAATAAGCAGTAGATCCTGTAGGCGTAGCAATTATCACTCCATCGGCCCAATACGAATTAAGAAATATTCCGTTCACAAAAACATGAATAGTAATCATACTAGACGAATCCTTTTTATGGACAGTCAATTCATTTAATGCAAAGTTGTATTTTCCAAATAATTTAGATTTGGTTTCCAAATTAAGCATGGCTCTTTCCTCTATTCTATATTCGTTTTTAAGGAGTTTTTTCAGAACTTTTTTTATTTCTGTTTTGGCCGTATTGGACAAAAAACCTAGCCTTCCAGAGTTTACACCTACCACCGGAATTCCTTTTTTTATACTCGTCAAAGTATCCAAAATAGTTCCGTCTCCTCCAATGCTAAACAAAAAATCTAGCTTCAATTTAGGGTACGATTTTCGGGTATATTCCTTCACTTCTTGGCCAAAAGTTATCCCTTTCCCTACAACATTCTTGTGAAATTTTGAGTAAATAAAATAGTCTACTTCATTTCTATCCAACTCATCAATCAGTAATTGGAAGTAAGGAATAAAATCATCTAAAAATTCTCTGCCGTAAATTGCTATTCTCATGCTGTTTATTTCACCACCAAGCTCTCCCCTGTCATTTCGCTCGGTTGATTAATTTTCATTAAATGTAGCAAGGTTGGAGCAATATCACCTAATTTCCCTGGTTTTATTTTACTCACAATATCATCAATAACAAAACAAGGCACTGGATTCACTGTATGTGCCGTGTTTGGAGTTCCGTCCTCATTTTTATTTAATTCGGCATTCCCGTGATCCGCTATAATTACAAAACTATAGTCGTTTTTTAACCCAACTTCTACTACTTTTCTTAAGCAATCGTCAGCAGTTTCTACCGCCTTAATTATAGCAGATTGAATCCCAGTATGTCCTACCATATCTGTATTGGCGTAATTCAAACAAATAAAATCAGCCGACTTATTTTCTATTTCTACAAGAATTTTCTCTGTGACTACTGGCGCGCTCATTTCGGGCTGCAAATCGTAAGTCGCAACCTTTGGTGAGTTCACCAAAATTCTTGATTCACCTTCAAATTCTTCTTCCCTTCCTCCCGAAAAGAAAAAAGTTACATGCGGATACTTTTCAGTTTCTGCCAATCTAATTTGGTTGAGACCAGCTTTAGAAACAACTTCCCCCATTGTCATTTTTAAATTATCCTTAGTGTAAACAACTTTTACATTTTGAAACTGCTTGTCATATTGCGTCATTGTTACATAATACAAGTTCAACTTTTTCATGTCATAATCTGGAAAATCTTTTTGCGTGAGCGCCTCAGTTATTTGTCTGCATCGGTCCGTTCTAAAATTGAAACAAATCACCACATCATCCTCTTCTATCACCGCCAAAGGATTTCCATTTTTATCCGTTTTTACAAGTGGCTTCAAAAACTCATCAGTTACACCGTTTTCATAGGATTCTTCCAATCTAGAATCAAACTCTATCACTCGCTCTCCTTTCCCCTGAGTAAGCAAATCATAAGCCAACTTTATCCTTTCCCATCTGTGGTCGCGATCCATAGCATAATACCTTCCGATTACCGAAGCAACCTGAGTTGGTGTATTCTTTATATTCTCTTCTAGTTTTTGAATAGAAACTTTTCCGCTCTTTGGATCACAATCCCTTCCATCGGTAAAGGCATGAATAAAACTTTGCTCCACACCCATTTCGTAAGCCATTTCACATAATTTGTACAAATGATTTTCATGCGAATGAATTCCTCCCGGAGAAACCAATCCAATAAAATGAACTTTCTTATTCTTGTCTTTAGCATATTCAAATGCCTCAACGAGAGTTGTTTCATTTTTAATTGTATTCTCTTTCACCGCCTTATTGATTCGAGCAAAATCCTGATAAACAATACGACCAGCCCCAATATTAAGATGTCCTACCTCTGAATTCCCCATTTGACCTTCTGGCAATCCCACTTCCTCCCCATAAGTAACCAACTCGGCATTTGGGTATTTGGCATACAAACTATCTACAAAAGGAGTTTTTGCCAAATGAATAGCATTAGAATCGTCTTTTCTTCCGTGCCCCCACCCATCTAAGATTACAAGTACTGCTTTCTTTGTCATATTTTTTTTCTTTATGACTCAAATATCGGGGTTTTTAGACTAATTGACAATTGATAATGGGTAATTAACTTTCTAAAGTTGGGCTTCGATACTTTTTCTTTCAGAAAAAACTCAGCCCGCAAATCCTGCAAAACTGAGCCCTGAGTTAGACAGAAGGGAGAAAATCGTAGGGTATCAAAAACCTACAAACTCAAAAAAAA
>JGI26083J51738_10000384_pt1 | contig 24227 bp, 18 predicted proteins | sample SaaInl85LU_5_DNA_FD_51738 | JGI IMG/M metagenome (IMG submission 51738)
AAAGGAATTCCTAGTTTAATAGAATCGTAAACATGGAACAATCTATCCCAGCTTGCGTGTTTCAAACTGTGCAGTAACTTATCTTGATTTCTTTCTTCTTTTCCGTCAGCTCCCAATCCATTTCTGCCAATTTCAAGCGACTGACAAGCTTTTTGCAATGCTTCTTGAAACGAACGTCCTATTCCCATTACTTCACCCACAGATTTCATTTGAAGACCAAGCTCTTTGTTAGCTCCTTTAAATTTGTTGAAGTTCCATCTTGGAATTTTTACGATTACATAGTCCAAAGTTGGTTCAAAAAGGGCGGAAGTAGTTTTTGTAATTTGGTTGTCCAATTCATCTAGAGTGTAACCAATCGCTAATTTAGAAGCAATTTTGGCAATTGGATATCCAGTAGCTTTAGATGCCAAAGCAGAAGAACGAGAAACCCTAGGGTTAATTTCAATTGCAATAATTTCTTCTTTTTCATCAGGAGAAACTGCAAACTGTACGTTGCAACCCCCAGCAAAATTTCCAATGCTTCGCATCATTTTTATCGCCATGTCTCTCATCTTTTGAAACGTGGTATCGGACAAAGTCATCGCGGGAGCAACCGTTATAGAATCTCCAGTGTGAATTCCCATTGGATCAAAATTTTCGATAGAACAAATGATAATCACGTTATCATTTGCATCACGCAATAGTTCCAATTCGTATTCTTTCCAGCCTAGTAAGGCTTTGTCAATCATTACTTCATGAATCGGAGAGATTTTTAGTCCGTTTTCCAATAATTGGTCAAATTCTACGGGATCATGAACAATTGCAGCACCAGCTCCACCTAGGGTGTACGATGCTCTTACACATAAAGGGAATCCAAATTCTTGTGCAATTTCTTTTCCTTGCAAAAATGATTTAGCAGGTTTTTGAGGAGCCATAGGAACATCAAGGGTATCCATCAAATTTCTAAAAGCATCTCTATTTTCAGTAATTTCAATTGCATCAATGTCAACACCAACAATGTCAACACCGTATTCCTCCCAAATTCCAAGTTCTTTACATTTGATACATAAATTAAGCGCAGTTTGCCCACCCATTGTTGGCAACACAGCATCTATTTTATGGTTTTTAAGAATTTCTTCTACGTATTCAGGTTCAAGTGGCTTTAGGTAAACATTGTCAGCAACCATCTTGTCAGTCATGATGGTAGCAGGGTTGGAGTTAATCAGGGTAACTTCGATTCCTTCTTCTCTCAATGAACGAGATGCCTGGGATCCGGCATAATCAAATTCACAGGCTTGACCAATCACAATCGGTCCACTACCAATGATAAGAATAGATTTTATATTTTGATTCTTTGGCATGAGTGCTAGTTTTCTTAGGTTTTGTTTCGTTTTAGCGTAATTCGGGTAAAATTACAGAATATAGGGCAAAAAAAAAGGACAACGATTGTTGTCCTTATTAATATTTATTAACATTATCTCTTTGGTCTTGCTTCACAAGAAACCGTAAGTTTTTTTCTTCCTTTTTTTCTTCTACGAGCAAGAACTCTACGTCCATTTGCTGACGACATTCTTTCTCTGAAACCGTGTTTGTTTCTTCTCTTTCTTCTTGATGGTTGGTATGTTCTTTTCATATCTTGTTGTTATTACGGTTTGCAAAAATACATAATTTATTTTTTATTCAAAGTATATTTTGAAATAAATTTAAGAATTTATTCATCTTTTATATAATCACTTATTCTTTGCTACTTTTTACTCTAGAAATAATAGTATTTTTGTAATTAAATAAACAAGACTAATGGCAAGATTAGAAAGAGTAAAATTAGAAAAAGACAGTTATAAAAAAGCATCTACTTTTTTTCGATTCATAAAACCCTACCGATTATCTTTTGTTGTAGGAATGCTTTTTTTGTTTCTATCGAGTGTTACAGCTATGTTGTTTCCTTATTTGATGGGGCAATTGATTGGGAAGGATTCGCCCTCGGCTTCTACAAATCCGTTATTGGAAAATCTTCCCGATTCTTCTAATTTCTTTGATCTTTCGGTTACATCCAACCTTATTACCATTATGGTTTTGGTCTTTGGGACGCAAGCTATCTTTTCATTTTTTAGGATTTATTTGTTTGGATATTTTACCGCAAATGCTCTAAAAGATTTGAGAATGGAGGCTTTCAGGATTCTGGTGTCTTCTCCTCTCAATTTTTTCAATAAAAATAAAGTAGGAGAATTGACTAGTCGAATTTCCAACGATGTGGAGCAATTAAAAGACACCTTAAACACTGTTTTAGCTTCTTTTATTCGTCAGATAATAACCGTTGTTGTCAGCTTGGTTGCCTTATTTATTATGTCGCCAAGGTTGTGTTTTATTATGTTGGGAGTTGTTCCTGTAGTTGCAATTGTTGCTGTTGTTTTTGGTCGTTTTATAAAGCGAATCGCCAAAGAAACTCAAGATGCTTCTGCCGAATCCAATTTGGTACTTGAAGAAAGCTTGATGGGAATTAATAATGTGAAAGCTTTTGCTAACGAGTTTTTTGAAATATTGAGGTACAAAAAAGCTGTATTTGAAGTTCGTGACAAAACCATGCGGATTGTACTTTGGAGAGGTCTATTTGTGACTTTTATTATTTTTTGCATGTTTGGCTCTATTGTTTTTGTGATTTGGCAAGGCAAGTTAATGGTTGATAGTGGTGCTATGAGCAACAGTAATTTTATAAGTTTCATTCTTTACACCATTTTTGTGGGAGGAGCAATTAGCAGTCTGCCCGAGTTGTTTACCAAAGTGCAAAGTGCCATCGGTTCTACCGAAAAGTTGATGACCATCCTAGAAGGTGAAACTGAAAATTTAGGTTTGAAACCAATTTCGAGTCCATTGAATTTGAAAGGGAATTTAAAGTTAGAAAACGTAAAATTCTCCTACGAAACTCGCCCTGATATTGAAGTTATTAAAGGAATATCGATTGATATAAAATCTGGCGATCAAATTGCTTTAGTTGGTTCTTCTGGTTCAGGAAAGTCCACTTTGTCTGCTTTGTTGTTGCAGTTTTACAAACCTACTTCTGGTTCAATATTGTTTGATGCAAAATCAGCTCAAGACTATGATTTAAGCGAATTAAGAAACGAAATGGCAATTGTACCTCAAGAAGTTATATTGTTTGGAGGAACCATAAAAGAAAACATTGCCTATGGAAATCTAGCGGCAAGCGATGAAGAAATAATCGAAGCGGCAAAAGGAGCAAATGCTTTTGATTTTATCAACTCATTCCCAGATGGATTCGAAACTCTTGTGGGTGACAGAGGAATTCAATTGTCTGGTGGTCAAAAGCAGAGAATCGCTATTGCTAGAGCCATTCTTAAAAACCCTTCTATTCTTATTTTGGATGAAGCAACTAGTTCACTCGATTCAGAATCAGAGATGTTGGTACAAGAAGCGCTTGATAGACTGATGCAAGGAAGAACCTCCTTGGTGATTGCGCATAGATTATCAACGATAAAAAACAGTGACAAAATTTTGGTGATGGAGAAAGGAGAAATTGTAGAAAACGGAACTCATGAAGAATTAGTGAAGTTGGAAAATGGAATCTACAGGAATTTGAGTGAGATACAGTACAGGTGAGCTGGTCAATAGTTGGAGGCACGAAGCACGAAGTTTGAAGAATAACCTTTGTGAGTCTTTGTGTAGCTTTGTAAAACAGTTATAATATTTTTTTTAAGAAAAAACTATGTTGAAAGGACAAAACATATACCTTAGAACAATTGAGCCTTCAGATGCAGCTCTAATGTTAAATTGGGAGAATAACCCTGAAAATTGGGCAGTTAGCAATACTCTCGTTCCGTTTTCGGAGCACTTGATTTTGCAATATGTAAACTCTGCTCAAGATATTTTTGAAACCAAACAATTGCGATTCATTATTTGTTTACAAGAAAACGATACACCAATTGGTACAATAGATTTGTTTGAATACGATCCGCTACACCGAAGGGCTGGAGTAGGAGTGTTGATTGAAGAAATAAGCGAACGAAACAAAGGATTTGCTAATGACGCAGTTCAATTAATTATTAAATATGGATTTAAGCGATTGGATTTACACCAACTTTTTTGCAATATTTTCGAAACCAACGAACACAGCATTAAGTTGTTTGAAAAAAATGGATTTGTACAAACTGGGGCAAAAAAAGATTGGGTAAGAATAGATGGAAACTGGGAAACAGAATTGTTTTATCAATTGATGAATAAAGAAAACTAAATGGAATTACTTAAAGAATTATGCGGAATTCACGCACCTTCGGGGAATGAAATTGCCTTAACAAATTATTTGTTAGACTATATAGAAAAGAATAAATCTTCATGGAAAGTACAACCTGAAATTTTTTATGGAGATGGTTTCCAAGATTGCATCATGCTTAAATTTGGAGAACCAAGAACGGCAATTTTTGCTCATATAGATTCAATTGGTTTTACTGTAAAATACAACCGAGAAATTGTCAAAATTGGTGGACCTAGAACCATTGAAGGAACAATTTTAGTTGGAAGTGATAGCAAGGGAGAAATTGAATGTGAATTGATTGTGATTGAGGATGAAGATGGAAGAGAGCATTACGAATACGTATTTTACAGAGAGATTGACAGAGGAACAGATCTTGTCTTCAAAAGAAATTTTATTGAAAACGAAACTCACGTTCAGTCTTGTTACATGGACAATAGATTAGGAGTTTGGAATGCACTGCAAGTTGCAGAAAACCTAGAAAACGGAGTAATTTGTTTTTCTTGTTGGGAGGAGCACGGTGGAGGTTCTGTGGGATATTTAGCAAAATACATGTACGAAAACTGGGGAGTTCGCCAGGCTTTGATTTCGGACATTACTTGGATTACCGATGGAGTAACCGATGGGGAAGGAGTTGCTATTTCAATGAGAGATTCTGGAATCCCGAGAAGAAGTTACATCAACCGAATAATAGAACTTGCGAAACAAGTTGGAATAAAGTACCAACTAGAAGTTGAGAACGCAGGAGGAAGTGATGGAAACGCACTTCAGAAATCTCCTTATCCTTTTGATTGGTGTTTTATTGGAGCAGCCGAACACAACGTACATTCCCCAATCGAGAAAGTAAATAAATCAGATATATTGGAAATGGTGAAGTTGTATGAGTATTTGATGAACAAGCTTTAATCAGTATCTAATCAAAACAGTTCCTTTCCTATACACTATTAATTTTTATTCGTGAATCGGAAGAAAACAATTCATTTTAAGCCCCAATTTCTTTTTTACAAGCAGCCAATATTTTTTGAGCTCCCTCTAGATCATCACTTTCAGCATACGTTCTCAAAACTGGTTCAGTTCCCGAAGCTCTTATCATAAGCCATTCGTCATTGTCAAAAAAGAATTTGAAACCATCTGTTTTATCAATCGAAGTTACATTGTAATCTCCAAAAGAAGTAAATCCGTCTTTTTCACATCTTTCCATAATAGCTACTTTTAGCTCTTCGGTAATGTGAAGGTCGTCTCTTTGGTATTTGAAAGGGCCAACAATTTCATACACTTCCTGAATCAAATCTTCGAGAGATTTTCCCGATTTAGCCATGTATTCCCAAATTACCAATCCCATCCAAATCCCATCTCTTTCTGGGATGTGTCCTTTTATTGCTATTCCTCCTGATTCTTCGCCACCTAGCAACACATCTTCTTCTATCATGATGCTTGCAATGTATTTGAATCCTACTTTTACTACCTCAAAATCTAATCCAAACTGCTTAGCCATTTTTCCCAAACGAGGAGTAGAGGAAGCTGCTGTCAATACCTTTCCTGACAATCCTTTGTGATTGTGCAAATAGTTTACCAACAACAACATAATGTGGTGTGAGTCAACAAAGTTTCCTTTGCTGTCATACAATCCAATTCTATCGGCATCTCCGTCTGTGGCAAGTCCACAAGCTATATCGCCAGAGAGTCTGATTACTTCTGAAAATTCGTGAAGATTTTTGTGGATAGGTTCTGGTGCTTGTCCCATAAATGATGGGTTGTAATCGCAGTGCAAGAAGTAAGTATCTGGAAGCACTCTTTTTAGTACATTTTGCCCAGCTCCGTACATGGCATCGTATCCAAACTGTAACCCAGAATCTTTGATAGCTTGTAAATCGAAATTCTTTTCAATCGCCTCAACATACATAGTTTCCATGTCGTTGTATTCGAGCAAAGGATTATTTTCAAGAACAATTTCTTGGAAACTAGAATCGCACTCGTCTGGAATCATATCTTGTACCTCTTGTACATGAGCCGGAGAAAGTGGTCCACCAAAATGTCCTTTTAGTTTGTATCCATTGTAACTTGGTGGATTGTGACTTGCTGTAATCACAACACCCAAAGAAGCTTTTAGTTCTAAGCAAGCCAATGATACCATTGGAGTAGAAACAAAATCTTTGGCAAGAATTACTTTTATATCGTGATTGATAAACACTTTGGTTGCAGTTTCAGCAAACAACTCTCCTGCATATCTGCAATCGTGCCCCACAACAATTGTTGGGTTTTCTGGAAAATTTGTTTTTACCCACTTTGCAGTAGCCTCGGATACACGAGCTACGTTTTCTACCGTATAGTTTTCTGCGATGATGGCCCTCCATCCGTCTGTACCAAATTTTATTTTGTGTTCTATCATAGTTTCAAATTAAGGTTGCAAAGATAATGAATCCTTTAAGAATAAGTAAATTGTAATATTATTTAACTTAAAAAGAGCTTTCTGACTAAAATTAAAATTGGAATTCCGATTGAATAATAGACTATAAAAGNAAGAATATTGGATCCGATTCCTGCCACAAGCAAAACTCCAATGAGNAACAACTGAAATCCTAAACCATATAGCGAAAGAATAGTCATGAACCAGTTTGGGAAGGATTTTTTGGATGTGGATGCATTTCTATCCATGAAATAGATGATTTGATCAAATGCCCCGTAACATATTTTGTAAATATTAAAAAGCAGAGTGACATGCGATTGTTTTTCTTGAGGAAAAGCAGTAGGAGTGGAGGTTTCAATAATTCTGCTCGTAGTGTCTCCTCCCGTATTGTTTCTTAAAATTACGTAATAATAATTGTACAATGTTCCTTGTAACTGAATAGCACAGAACGCTCCAATTATCCAATACCAAGAATTGGAGTGGAGTAGGCCAATGAGCAAGATTAATAAAAAATTCAAGATGATATCNGAGACTGAATCTAGAAATCTTCCTGTGTAGGATGGAGATTCTTTTTCTCTGGCTAACTCTCCATCTGCGGCATCTAAGATGGATTTTAAAATCAAAAACAGAGTGGCAACGATGTACCATTCTTTCAAAATAAAATAAAAGGAAATGAGTCCTGCTACCACAAACCATAAAGTAACGTGAATTGCGGTTGTGTTTGTGTTTTTAAGAGATTTTGCAATGATTTTAGCCACTGGTCGACCGTAATCCGAAAGGTCAAAAAATTTGTTTTCTTCAGTAAGTTTAGACATGAATGTATTTCACGGGTTCGCTACAAAACAGCAGCAGGCGTAAAGTTAGTTTAATTTTAATTAAAAGTGAATAGGCTGAACTTTACAAAATTAGTTTGATGAAGTTATTTTTTTTGCCAACCAAGCCATAGGAAAATATGCAAAAACTAAATCAATGACTGCAAACCAAAGTGGAGATGAGATAATAATAAGCATTAGAAATCCTCCCAAGAAATAGAATCCCGAAATGATATACACTAAATTGATTGATTTTTTTACGCAAATAATTCCCGTTACAATTGCACCTACTAAAGTTCCTAAAGCATGAGAAAGAAAAGGCATAATAAAGTGTTTGGTTTCAAAAAGTGGCATAAACTTTATGAGACTTTCCGGGTCATTAGGATCAAAACCTTCGGGCAATGCAATTATGCTTCCACTGTATGTTACCAAAGTGGAGTTTACCATACCACCCGCCACAATTCCAATTAATACTGCTGCTATATTTCTTAAGATAGGATTCATACTATTTGATATTTAATTCTTGTTTTGTAATGCCTTTTTTCTTTTCAATTATATCAAGAATCTGGTGGAAGCCCATAACCTGATGATGAATAACTAATCGTTTTTTTTTTGCCAAAACAACAAGCTTTCCTTGATTTGGTTTGTTGACAATGGAGTCAATTCCCTCCCATTTTATTCTTATTTCTTTTTTAAAAGTGGAGATAAAACTAATTTCTTTGTCATTTATATTGACCAGGTAAGAAGAATAGAATAGTAAAATGGATAAACCTCCAATACCAAAAAGTCCAAACAATAGGATAGAATAGAAAATATCCTCATTGTTTTTTATTGGAATTAAAACAGAGAAAATCACAGTCATCACAATCATTGCAATTCCCAAGTATAGAAAATATGCAGGCAACCGAAATGTAGAATTTCCCAATTTATCCTCTTCAATTCTACTTCTTTGTGCTTTTTTTGACATTAACATCATTATAAAAGCACTCAAGACTCCAACTATTAAACTTCCTGTGAGATTCATTTTTTTATTGTTTTCCCTCCAATATAAGAACAAATTCTCCTTTAATTGCCGCTTTTGCTTCCAAATGTGCAATCACTTGGTCTACAGTTCCTCTAAAAGTCTCTTCGTGGAGTTTGGTTATTTCTCGAGAATAAGAGGCTTTTCGTTCTCCACCAAAAAACTCTTTGAATAGCTTGAAAGTTTTGACAACTCGGTATGGAGATTCGTAAAACACGATGGTTTTTGTTTCTTCCAAGAGAGCTTCCATTCGTTTGTTTCTCCCTTTTTTTTGAGGTAAAAATCCTTCAAAAACAAATCTATCGCAAGGCAAACCAGAATTGACAAGTGCGGGAATAAGAGCAGTAGCTCCCGGCAAAGATTCAACTTGTACTCCTTGAGCAAGACATTCGCGAACCAACAAAAATCCAGGATCCGAAATTCCTGGAGAACCTGCATCCGAAATCATGGCAAAAGATTGCCCAGTAGCCAATTGGCGCGTCATTTCTTCCACTAGTTTGTGTTCGTTGTGTTGATGAAAAGATTTGAGAGGCGTGGTAATTTCAAAATGTTTCATCAATTTTCCACTTACTCGAGTGTCTTCGCACAAAACGAGTGAAACTTCTTGTAGCGTTTTTACTGCTCTAAAAGTCATGTCGTCCAAGTTTCCTATTGGAGTGGGTACCAAAAATAATTTTCCTGCCATAATGGTTTATCGAGTTAGCACAATATAATCTTTCAGTAAAGTGGTAAGAAATTGTGTTTTGTTTTTTGGTATTTCCTCTATTTGAAGAAGTTCAGCCGATTTTTTTACCAGTTCCAAAGCTACTTTTTTATTCTCGGGATTGGGTTTTTTCTTAATTGTATCCAGCGTATTTTTTATCAATAGCATATCTTCATCATTCATTCTTACTACTTGATGATAGGTAGGTTCGTAGCTTTTGTTACTTCCTATTTTCAAAATATCCTTTATACTGTATTTTGATTCTGGATTCAATCGAATTAAAGTGGTATTTGCCGAAATATCTCCCAATCGTTGGCCTTTGTCTGAAGAAGAAATAAAAATCGCAGCCAAAGCTCCTGCACAGAGCCAAATATCAATAACTCTGTATGTCCATCGTATAAAATAATCGTTGAGTGTAGGAGTTTCCCCCGTTAATTTAATGACTCGAATTCCCAAGGCAGCCTTTCCAATCGTTTGTCCATTAAAATTGATTTCACAAAACAAATTGTAAAAAAAGAAAACAGGAAAGAATAGGAGGTAGGTAAAAATATTGGACAGCGAGGAATCATAAAAACTCACTCCTGAAATAAGAAGTAACAAAATAAAATAGTACACTGTAAGAACAAGTCCATCTAATACAAAAGCCAAAATTCGCTGAATTAGGCTTGCCATCTCGTATTGTATGGCCACATTGTTGGCTGTAAGTATTTCGGCTTTTTTCATTGTTGTGTAAAAATAAAGAAATCAATTGAAATTCCTACCGCAGAGAATTCTATATTTGCAAGTGGAAAATTTAAACCCTTTTACTCTTACAAATTCTATCCGATGCATTCACCAACAAGTGGACAACTCGGAGGTGTCTCATTTTGGCATAACAATAAGTGCTGGTTCGAGAGATGAAAACGATCAAGAGCAAGGATTGGCTCACTACATTGAGCATTGTATTTTTAAAGGTACATCCAAGCGAAAACCTTTCCATATCCTAAGCAGATTGGATGCTGTGGGAGGTGAAATAAACGCTTACACGACCAAAGAAGAAACTTGTATTTATGGTTCTTTTTTAAATATTTATTACGAAAGAGCAATTGAATTGATTGCTGATATTGTTTTTAATTCTACATTTCCAAGTCACGAAATTCAGAAAGAAAAGGATGTAATTATTGACGAAATTAATTCCTACATGGATTCTCCTTCGGAACAAATTTTTGATGATTTTGAAGATCAAATTTTTAATGGACATCCCATCGGAAGAAATATATTAGGAACAATTGACAGTGTGAATGCACTTAAAAAATCGGATATCACTTCCTTCATAAAAAGAAATTATACGCCCGACAACATTGCAATAAGTTCGGTAGGAAATATAAAAACCGCAAAACTCATTAAGTTGTGCGAAAAGTATTTTGATAGAGAGTTTTCCAAGTCTGAAGGTCAAGAAAGAAAGCCATTTATCAATTATATTCCTTCTCACAATCAGTTGGAGAGAGATACTCATCAGGTTCATACCATGATGGGGAATATGGCTTACGATATGCATAACGACAAGCGAAGAGCTCTTATTTTATTAAACAATGTGCTGGGCGGACAGGGATTAAATAATAGATTAAACCTCAACATTCGCGAAAAATTTGGACTAACTTACAGCATAGAATCCAATTATGTTCCGTATTCCGATTCTGGTGTGTTTCAAGTATACTTTAGCGGAGAAAAAAAGACAAATGCGCGAATTGTAAAGTTGATTTACAAAGAACTGAAGAAATTCAGAGAAACAAAATTAGGTATAAATCAATTGCATTTGGCCAAACAACAACTCAAAGGACATATAGCTTTGGCTCAAGAAAATAGAGTGGGGTTGATGCTAGCTTTGGGTAAGTCTTTGCTTTTATTTGAAAAAGTAGATACGAATCAAGAAATTTTTGACCAAATTGAATCAATAACAAGCGAAGATGTAATTGAAATAGCAAACGAAATTTTTATTGAAGACCAATTTAGTTCGCTTACTTTTATTTAGTCACTACAATTTTTTTAGAAATCACTTGTGTTTTTGTTTCCAAACGAACAATGTAAACACCACTTTTCCATTCACTGGCATCAATAAAAGAAGTTCCCGAAAATTGTTCGGAATGAATTTTCTTTCCATTGATTCCAATCACAGAAAGAATTCCAGTAAAAGTCATATCATTAGACTGAATAGAGAAAGAGTTCACCACAGGATTTGGGTAAATAGTAAGGTTTATTTCATTGCCAATTTCTTGTACTGATGTGTAATCATTTTGGAAAGAAATACTATTAAAAAATGGCAATGGCCAAGCGAGTGTAGAATCCAATTTTATTAAATAAATACTTGCCTGACTTGTATCAAAAAACTCACCCGTACAAGCTATTATAACTCCATTGTCATGAGTCACTTTTGCGTCATAAGCAACATCTTGTCCTCGGCCAATAAATTTTTGATAATCGGAAACAAACCCAGCTGGGTAGGTTAAGTTTTGAGTGTACCGATACAAAAAGACATTTCCGGGTTCTGATGTTTCATAACTTCGGCTACCACCAAATAGCAATGAATCATTGTGGGTGATTACAAACTGATTCCAGTCGTCATTTTCTGCAACGGGTAATGTAGCTGTATAGTCATACACAATTTGATTTTCAATAAATGTACCTGTGCTGGTTACTTTCACCCCCCATCCATCCAAGTCAGGGTAAGGAATTGTGTTTGTTGCACCAGAAATTACAATTTCTCCGGTGCTTAATTCTACTATCGACTTGGCAAAATCTTCGCCAGGATTACCGTAGTTTTTCTCCCAAATTAAATTTCCTGCGGTATCAGTTTTTACAAGATAGGCTTGTTTTCCGTTTCCGAATGAAGTAGAGTAACCAGCCATAAGATATTCACCAGAAGAAGAAATAATAATGTCTTCGAATTTACTTTCTTGACCTCCTCCATAATTTTTTTTCCAAATCACATTTCCAGTTGAATCTAACTTTACTAAGTAAGCTTTACTTTTTCCGTTTACACTTGTACTTCCTGCCAAAATAAAACCATTGTGAGAAGTGATTTGAAGCGAATAGCCAAAGTCCCAGTCTTTACCGCCTATTGATTTTGTGAACAAAGTATCGCCAAATTTGTCTGTTCTTACAAAGTACATATCATAACTGCCTTCGTTTTGGGTGTAACCCACAATTCCAAATCCGCTATCGCTAAGTTCTATAATATCTTCGCCACCATCTAACCCTAAACCGCCTATTCTTTTTGCCCAAAGAAAGGAACCGTTTACATCTGTTTTCATGAGATACATATCTGTGTTTGAATCGTAATTTACGGTAGAACCAATTACTGCAAAGCCATTATCAGCACATTGGGTTACGGCTCTTGCTTGGTCGTTTCTGCCAGTGCTGTAGGCAAATTCGAAAGTTTGTTGACTAAAAATAGACCCAGGTATCAAACAAAAAATTGCTAAGTATAGAAATAGATTTTTCATGAAAAAGAATTAAAATAAAAATGCTCCAAAGGCAGAGACTCCGTTACCATTTCCGTTGTTAAAAAACATACCTGAAAAATTAGTTGCTTGTACTCCTGCTCTAATATTATTTGCTTGATAATAAGCTCCAATTCCCAGTCTTAAGCCAGAATAACCGCCCCATGTTAAGTCACTTCTGACAAGGAAATTATCAGATATTTGATGTTGGATTCCACCATAAAATTGCGGCAAATAATTGGAAAAGAATTTGTAACGAAATCCGTAGATAGGTTGTGTTTTTTGCTCTGGATTCATGGTTCGGTCAATTTCTACAATTGTAGGAAGAAGTGTGACAAAGCCTCTGTCTTTCATTTCAGGTAATAATTCTTCTGCATTGTTCAGAAACTCTTCCTCCGAAGTAGAAAAAACATTGTTTATTTCGACTCCCTCGAATACAATTTGGTTGTTAGAATTGGAATAAGTTGCATTTCTTTTCCAGAAGGCAACTCCCAAATTGGTAACTTTGGCTCTGAACATTTTTTTATAAAAAAGTGTTTCGAAATCAAAACCTATTCCTGCACCACTGAATGCCATAAAACCTCTTCGTTGAGCATCGCTTAATCTTATTTTTCCGTCATAATCGATAGTCAAATGAGTTCCATCAATGTGAGTAAACAAATCGGCTTGGTTAAAATCAAAGCCACTGAATTGGTCGCCAATAATCAACGAAACTCCCAATGATCTGGTTTCATCTGACTTGGTTAAACCAAAGGTTATTTTTTCAAAACGGTAAGAAGTGAAATTTGATTTTCCTAATCGTGCAGTTTCATTTTCAAACCTTTTGTTACCATAAAATACCAATTCGTACAAATCTTTGGTGTACGAAGAACTCAAATTAGTGAAACTACCAAAACCTATGTAATACTTGTATTCGGGGAATTTTGGGAACAGAGTATCCGTAAGCTCCGTAAAACGAGCTCCGTAATTCAACTCTACTCCAAATCTATTTCTTTTGTTTGTCCTGTTCAATACTTTGTCTTTGAGCTCAGGAGTAATTTGTCCACCAAAAAGTAACACATTAATGAATTCGTTATTTAAGTCGGTTGACCCAAAATTTGCTTCAAAATTTGCTTCAATTTTATAGCTTGGTTTCCATTCTGGTTTGGTTTCATTTGAAACGGTATCTTCCTGAGAGTAGGAGGAAAGATTGACCAAACAAAAGGCTAAGAAAAGTAGGTTTGTTTTTATCATCGGTATTTAATCTCAGCGTTCATATCTGTTACTAGCTTTAAGTCAAGGTAGTAATCTCGGTAAATAGTTGTGTGGGGAAGTGAGTTTGTGTTGAACACAATTTGCAACATCACTTCAGAATTTTTAGTATTCAAAAAGTTCATCTTGTTTTCTGGTACAGCAATTTTNACTACTGAATTTACGGGAGTAGTTACTTTGTTTAGAGCATCTGTGTTAGCAGAATTAATTAAACCAGTAACTACCAACGAATCGTAAAATCCGCCCCACTCATCCAAAAGAAATAACTGAACTTCAGCGTCAAATGGAAATCCATTTTCGGCATAAATAGAAATCAATGCATCATAAACAGGGTTTGTTTCTTCTTGAATTCCCAAATCAATTTTCTGTTGAAACTTCAAATTGTTGGCAACTAAACGAAGAGGAAGTTTGATATGGAAATCGGCCTCAACTACTTGATCAAAATATAAGAAATCATTTCCGCTAGAAATATTTCCCAGTGGATTTAATCTAGTTTCTACTTGAGTCACCATTTCGTCTGATAAATTTTCTATTACCAAGTCGATATTCGAATTTTGGGTGGTGTAATCAACTCTTGTTTTACCGGGAAAGATAGAAGTTCCCAAATCTGTTCCCCTGTTCAGGTTTATCCAATTCCCGATTGAGGTATGAGAAAGAGCTACACTATTTCCAGTTTGTGAGTTTACAGATATCAGTTGATTCAGTTTTAACTGAGCTTCTGCGCCCACATAGTTTTTTACTTCGGTAAAAATCTCTAAAGAATCTATATCAATTGTTCCTCCCTTTATTTGGTCAAATACTGTAAACTTATTGTTTGTAGGTCCTTCCGAAAACGAGGATTGTCCCAAATAACCTCGTGCATATTTTGGTTTTATTCCAATCAATTTGTTTTCGATAAAAACACTATCCAAATTAGATACAGTAACAGAGTTACCAGCAGGATCTACGTTTACTAGAACTTCACTTTCAAATGTATTGAATTTTGTTCCGGTACTTCCTGTAAGATCAAATGAAACTCCATCTAAATTTAACGAACCAACAGTGATACTTGGATTTGTTCTTGTGCCAGCAGGTACCGAAATAGTTTTTCTAAAAACATTACCACTTCGGTCGTTTGTTTTGAATATGGTGTAAGTATAAAATGTTTTTTCGGGGATTTCACTCGTTATTTTATACTCAATTTTTCCAGATTCTATTTCCATGTATTCTATCTTGGCATCATTCAAGTTGAATTCATTTTCGGCAGGATCACTAATAAATTGGAACCCTGGTGCCAAAGATACAGGGCTAAGAAATGGAAAGCCATAATCCAGTTTTAATACCGTATCGGGTACTTCAAAAAAGAAATCCTCATCAATTGGCGATAATCCAAAAGTGTAATCAAGTGTAACAGAATTATCGGGATTAATGGAGAGAATAGAATCGCCCACCAAATCATCTATGGTGAGTCTTGTTTTTACTACTGGGGACAAAATCTCTACATCCCAACGAGTATCTTCATTTCGTTTGCAAGAAAACAGGATACTGAGGACAACAAAAATAAATAAGGCTTTTTTCATCATAATAAGTTGAGCAAAAATACAGAATAATCCATAAATTCAATTGGAGATTTTATTTCAAAAAATGAGCTTTTAGTTTGTTAAGATACAACAAATAGACGGAAGAAAAGTTAGAGAGTTGTGAATCAGTTTTTAACAATCGTTCTAAATCTATTTTAGTCAACACACAACCCTTAAAAACTTTATTACATGCAACGGATTGAAAGGAGGGTCAAAACCTTATATTTGTTAAAATGTCCCAATAGCAACATGACGAAAAGAAAAAATATATTTAAACCCAAAGAAGAAAAAGCCACAAAGGCCTCGGCAAAGAAAACAAAAAAGGAAAAAAAGTCAATCGCCATGTCTCAAAAGACTAAAAGACTCATAGGTTTGGCTCTTGGGTTGGTGTGTATTTACCTTACTATCTCGTTTTTGTCGTATCTGTTTAGTTGGAAACTAGACCAAGATAAAGTAGAGGGAGCTAATTTTGTAGAGTTTGTATTTACCAAACAACCTTTCGAAATATCGAATTGGTTAGGGAAACTGGGCGCAATACTATCTCATCGTTTTATTTATAATGGGTTTGGAATTGCTACATTTTTATTGCCGTTCTTCTTGTTTGTAGTTTCATTCAAAATCTTAACAGGCATCCAACTGTTTTCTATTAGAAAAACTTTCAAAGTGAGTTTGGTTGCTTTGGTTTGGGGTTCTATATTTTTTGGATTTTTCTTTTCCAATAACTTTTTGTTTGTAGGAGGTAATTTTGGTTACCAAATTAATGACTGGTTATCCGAGTCTATCGGAAATATTGGTACTTTCTTTTTGTTGGTATTTTCTTTCATGGCTTTTACTGGAGCTATGTTTCAAAGTTTTTTAGCCAAGACATTTTCCTTGATCAAAACAGTGTTGCCAACCAAAGAATCTGTAGCTACTGCAAAACCAAAAGCTGTGGTAGATAAATATGAAGTAGATCTGGAAGATGAGCTAGAAACACTAGAAGAGGAAGACGAACTGGATTTAGAGTTTGATGAAAATTCAATAACTCTGAAAACAGAAGAGCCAGTTTCTTCTGAAGAGGAAGAGCCATTGAGAACTCATGATGATTCATCTGTAAGTTTGTCAACCGAAGTTCCCGAGGTTGTTGATACAGAACCTCAAGACGATGAATTTGAAATAGAAATAGAAACGGCAAAAGAAGAAGTTTTATCAGAAAAAGAAATCAATAGCAAAGTAAAAGAGTTTGGGGAGTATGATCCAGAATTGGATTTATCATCCTATAAATTACCTCCCATTGAGTTGCTAGAAACTCACGGTCAAACCACAGGGATAAACATAAACAAAGAAGAGCTAGAGGCAAACAAAAATAAGATTGTAGAAACTTTATCTAATTACAAGATAGATATAGATAAGATAAAAGCAACTGTGGGACCAACGGTGACACTTTACGAAGTAGTTCCAGCTCCAGGAGTTCGTATATCCAAAATAAAAAACTTAGAAGATGACATCGCGTTGAGTTTATCGGCTTTGGGAATTAGGATTATTGCTCCAATTCCGGGGAAGGGAACAATTGGTATTGAGGTTCCAAACTCCAACCCACAAATTGTTTCTATGAAAGCTTTGATTAGTTCTGATAAATTTCAGAATTCGAAGTTTGAGCTTCCTGTTGCTCTTGGGAAAACCATTTCTAACGAAACATTAATTGCTGATTTAACCAAAATGCCTCACTTGCTTATGGCAGGTGCAACTGGGCAAGGTAAGTCAGTAGGACTAAATGCAATTCTTGTTTCAATTCTTTACAAGAAACATCCTTCTCAGGTTAAGTTTGTTTTGGTAGATCCAAAAAAGGTAGAGCTTACTTTGTTCAACAAAATTGAAAGACATTTCTTAGCAAAATTACCGGGAGAAGAAGAAGCTATTATTACAGACACAAGTAAAGTGGTAGCAACCCTGAATTCGTTGTGTATAGAAATGGATAATCGATACGATTTATTGAAAGATGCTCAGGTAAGAAACATCAAAGAATACAACGCTAAGTTTGTGCAAAGAAAATTAAATCCAGAGTTAGGACATCAGTTCTTGCCTTACATCGTTTTGGTTATTGATGAATTTGCCGATTTGATAATGACAGCAGGGAAAGAGGTAGAAACACCAATTGCACGTATTGCACAACTTGCCCGTGCCATAGGAATTCACTTAATTGTAGCTACACAAAGACCTTCGGTAAATGTAATTACCGGTGTGATTAAAGCAAACTTCCCAGGAAGAATTGCTTTCCGTGTGACAAGTAAAATCGATTCTCGTACAATTCTGGATACAGGAGGAGCAGACCAATTGATAGGAAGAGGAGATATGATATATTCTACAGGAAGTGATATCATAAGACTTCAATGTGGATTCGTAGATACTCCAGAAGTAGAACAGATTTGTGATTTCATTGGAGAACAAAGAGGATATCCTAATGCTTTGTTACTTCCAGAGTACGTGGATGAATCTGCTGCTTCTACCAAAGGAGGGTTTGACGATGAAGATAGGGACGATAAATTTGAAGAAGCTGCTCGTATTTTAGTAATTCATCAGCAAGGTTCAGCCTCATTATTACAAAGGAAACTAAAGCTAGGATACAACCGGGCAGGACGAATTATCGACCAACTGGAATCTGCCGGAGTAGTTGGGCCCTTTGAAGGAAGTAAGGCAAGAAAAGTTCTTATACCCGATGAAATTAGTTTGGAACGGTTTTTGGAAGAACTCTAAAAACTGAAATAAAAAGCTTAAAAGAGAAGAGCTAAGAACCGAAAGTTATCCTTTTGTTAGTCACTTTTTCTTCCATAAATATTATATTAATTTTACCTCACTCAAAAGAGGTTAACAAAACAAAGAATGAAAAAAATACTTTTAATTGCAGGTCTTGCTATGTTTTCGCTGGCAGCCACTTCACAAGAAACTTACCAAGAAAAAGATCCTAAAGCAAAAGCTATTTTGGATAACTTGAGTAAAAAACACCAATCCCTTGACAATATCGTAATTGATTTTACTGCTACTTTTTCTGGAGATAAAATCAAAAAACAAACACTAAAAGGAACAGCATTTAAAGCGGGTAAAAAATACGCTTATTACACAGCTGATTACATTGTAGTGAATAATGGTAGGTACAATTGGTTGTTTGTGAAAAGTGAAAATGAAGTGACCATAACGAGTAACGAAGATGCCGAAGAAGAAAACGGATTGATTAGCCCATCTAAATTGATGTCGATTTGGGAGAAAGGTTTCAAATACCAATTTATAGGTGAGGGAAAAGTAGGNTCAAAGACTTTGCAAGAAGTNAGATTGTTTCCTGAGAANCCAAAAAAATCTAAATACCACACGATTACACTTATTATAGATAAAGTAAAGAACGAATTGAACGAAGTAACNATAAAAGGAAGGGATGGCGTAAACATGAAATACGACATTACTGGGTTTAAGTTTTCTCAAACAATTGCTTCATCTAAATTTGTTTTTGACAAATCAAAATATCCAAACTGTACAGAAAACGATCAAAGGTTTTAATGTAAAAACCAACAGATAAAAAAACTCCAATGATTCATTGGAGTTTTTTTTGTGTCAAATTTTTGTATATAAAAAAGCCTCTCAGTTTACCAAGAGGCCTTTACTATCTAACAATTGTTAATCTTCATCGTCATCAGAAATAGTTCTTTCGAGCTTAATTTCTTGTAATTTTGTAATGGTTAACTCTTCGTATTCGTACCCTTCTTCATCTTTCACAACCTTTGTAGAATAAGAGATTAAAAAAGATTTTCCGATTAATTTATCCGATTTCAAAGCAAATTTCGTCAGAACCTCTTTGTCTACGTAATTAAAAGTGAGGTAATCTCCATTTGCCTCTTCAAATGAATAGGTTTCAGATTCTGAATCGTACTCAGAGAAAAAGGCTTTAGCGGTTTTTGCTTGACTCATTCCTGCAATAGAAATTAAAAAAATAGATGCGGTTAAAATAAGTTGTTTCATTGTTGTAAATTTTTAAATAATATCAATAGATTTTTTTTCCGATTGGTTTACTTGCATCAAGCTCGGTATATTGGCTTTTAGTAGTTCTTTACTTCCTTCTGGAACTCACTGGCAAGATTAGGTTTGTTTCAATCTGTTGGGGTGGAAAAAGCATAGTTGCTCCAATATTCCTCTCTCTTGTATTTAAAAATTTACAGTATTAAAAATACACATAAATTCAATTCGTTGTTTTTAATTTGGTTATTTTTTGGTTAAAAATTTCAAGATTTTTTTATGCTAAAATTCTCATTAACTTTGGATGCACATAAGAACAGAAACTGTAAATCTTGCCATGTCAGGAATCTATTTTAATCTTAGAGATTTTGCACTTTATTTTCCTTCCTTCAAAGGAATAACAATGAAAAAAAGAAGTAGAAATAAATGAACCTCAAAACCGAAATAAAATTACCTAGCTATCCATTTACTCTTTCACATCAAGAAGGAATAGTTTCCTTTGGCTCATGTTTTTCAGAAAATATAGGAGAAAAACTAGTTCAACACAAATTTAATTCTTTGGTCAATCCTTTTGGTATTTTATTCAATCCTATTTCTATTTCAAAAGCTATAGAAGATTGTATTCTGAATACACAATATACAGCGTCAGATTTACAACAAAACAATGACTTGCATTTCAGTTTGAATCATCACAGTAAGTATTCAGGAAGCAATCAAGCTGAGGTTCTTACTCAAATCAATACCAGTATTTCTGATGGAAGCAAGGCACTAAAATCAGCCAAAACGATTATTCTTACTTTTGGAACAGCTTGGGTGTACAAGCTAAAAGAATCGAACGAAGTAGTGGCAAATTGCTATAAGCTACCTAGTTCTTTATTTACTAAAGAGTTACTTTCTATTTCCGAAATAGTTGCTGAGGTTTCTAGTTCACTAACTAAGTTGAGGTTGATAAATCCTGAGGCAAAAATTATTACCACAATTAGTCCAGTGCGCCACTGGAAGGATGGAGTAGTGGAGAACCAACAAAGTAAAGCAACATTGCACTTGGCAATCAAAGAACTAAGAAAGCAGCACGAAAACTTAGTTTACTTTCCTTCTTACGAAATCATGTTGGATGAACTGAGAGATTATCGCTTTTACGCTGATGATATGTTGCATCCTTCTTCCTTGGCGATAGATTACATTTGGCAGAAATTTGGAGATGCTTTCTTTTCTCCCGAAACTAAAGAGTTGAACAAGCGAATTTCTCACATAGAAAAAGAAAAAAATCACAAATCATTCAATCCTCAAAGTAATGATTTCATTGCTTTCAAAAAGAAATTGGAGGAGAAAGAAAAGGAATTGTATTTGGAGTTTCCTTATTTGAAAAAGTAATAAGATTAACACTTCATCTGTCATTCACTGATGCCATTTCCATTGTCATTCACTGATGCCATTTCTCACTGTCATTCATTGCTGCCATTTCTCACTGTCATTCCTGCGTAGGCAGGAATCTGCGTTGGTTTCACGATTCTCGTTATTTTACTACTGTCATTCCTGCTTTTCGACCTAGGCTCAAGATAAACTACGTCAGTAATCTTCGTATTGTTCATGATTCTCGTTTTATAGATTCCTGCCTACGCAGGAATGACAAAACTGTTTGTTTTGGAGTTGTTTATGCATAGTCATTTATTGCTGCTGTTTCCATTGTCATTCATTGATGTTGTTTTACGGTGTCATTCATTGGCGCTGTTTCCCACTGTCATTCCTGCCTTTCGACCTAGCTCAAGATAAACTACGTCAGGAATCTTCGTAGTGTTCACGATTCTTGTTTTATAAATTCCTGCCTTCGCAGGAATGACAAAGCTGTTTGTTTTTGGAGTTATTTATACATTGTCATTCATTGATACTGTTTCCACTGTCATTCCTTTGCAGAAAGGAATCTAAAGGCGAAAATCAGCCAAATAAATAAGATTCCGACAAAGTAATGACAAAGTTGTTTCTCGTTAAATAACACGCCCATCAGTCCCTTCAAAAGAAGGTAAGAAACACTACTTCAAATATTTCTCCAGCAAACTAGCCACAGATTCCGAAGTAGATTGTTTGTTTATTTTCTCCAAAGTAACTGAATCCAATTGATCTTTCACTTTGTATTCTACCTTTAGCAATGGTTTTTCGTCTGGTGGTTCGGGAAACAAATTTTGCTCCTTGAATAATCTTCTTGTCACCGTAGCCACTTCATGAGCACCTGGGTAGTTTTTTTGTTGTTCAAGCAGGTACGACAAAGCAATCAAACCATAAGCATCTTCGTACACCGAATCCGATTCATATCGCAAAGCATAATATTTCTTTATCAATGAATTGGCCTCTTCAAAATTCCCCGTAGCGGTAGATACAAAAGATTTATTAAAATGATCTATCGTGTACATTCCCATCGAACCCGTTTCAAAACTAATAGACATGCTTTCGTTGTAAAAACTTTCCGCTTTCTTCATGTTTCCAACCAATCGCCACATTTCTGCATTTTGGTGTGCTCGGTACATCAGCCATTTTTTGTTCCCCGTAGTCTGTGCCAATTCCTTTAAACCTTGGCTCAATTCTGCCAACCTTGCTGTGTCAAGAGTTCTTTGGGCATTTCTGCAAAGCGAGGTCAAGGCTCTTCCCACAAGTGTATCGTTATTCGTTTCTTTTCCTATTGCCAAAACTTCTTCAGCAAGCCGCACCGATTCTTCGTCTTTTCCTTCTTTAAAAAGTTGGTAAGCTTCACTCAGCATTTCTTTTGGGTTTTGCTCAGTTACTTTTTCTTCTATTTCAGTATTTGAGTTGGATTCTGGTTGTGAAGTGCAACTTATCATTAAAGCCGCAGCATAAATGAATGTTAGTGAGGTAGATTTAATCATAATACTTGATTTGTGTTTGTTTTCGTAAAAAACGAAAGTAAATAAAAAATTAGATTATTAACATTTGAATTTTATCAACTAACAATGCTATTTATTTTCATTTTGTAATGAATTTTAGAAAGTGCTGGAAACAATATGATTTTGGATGTTGTAAGTGTGTGTTTTGATGTATAATTTTAAAGTATGATTTCTATTTTTAGAATAACAGTAATTTTGAAATGAGAAACTATCAACAAAAACCTCCCCAAACCCCTTGCAATTAAATAAAAATCACTACTTTTGCAATCCATAACGGAAAATCCAGTCAGCACAGGATTTATTTTAATTATTTAAAAACCCTCTCGCAATTGCTGAATAACGAGATACAAATATCACACTATGTCTGAAAATACAGAAGACAAAGCACCCGAAACAACTCCAGAAGTTGTTGAAAATCAAGTAGAAGAAACGGCAACAGAAAACACAGAAGCTGAATCAACTGAAAAGTTGGTAAAGAAAGATGTGACAACAAAAGAAGCTGTGGAAACTGAAGCAGATGATGAAGTAAAAGAAATTGTTGCTGAAAGAAAATCTGAAGAAGAAAAAATTGATTTAGAAAATTTTGATTGGGACAAGTACGCTGCTGGCGAAACTTATTCTGACGAAGAAGCTAAAGCAATTGAAGCAAAGTATGAAGGTACTTTGAAGTCTATCAAAAACAAAGAATTGGTAATCGGTAAAGTTACTGCAATTGGAGATAGAGAAGTTGTAATTAACTTAGATTACAAATCTGAAGGAGTTGTGCCAATCAACGAATTTAGATACAACCCAGACTTGGCGATTGGTGACGAAGTAGAATTGATTGTTGAAAGACTTGAAAACAAGAAAGGACAATTAGAAGTTTCGCACAAAATTGCTAGAGTTCATAGAGCATGGTTGAAAGTAAACGAATGTTTAGAAACAGGAGAAATCATTACTGGTAGAGTAAAATCTAGAACAAAAGGTGGATTGATTGCTGATGTTTTTGGAATCGAAGCTTTCTTGCCAGGATCACAAATTGACGTGAAGCCAATTAGAGATTACGATGAGTTTGTAGGAAAAAACATGGAATTCAAAGTGGTAAAAATTAACCATGAATTCAAAAACGTTGTTGTTTCTCACAAAGCGCTTATCGAAGCAGAGTTGGAAGAGCAGAAAAAACAAATTATGTCTGGTCTTGAAAAAGGACAGGTATTGCAAGGTATCGTGAAGAATGTTACTTCTTACGGAGTATTCGTTGACCTTGGAGGTGTAGATGGATTAATCCATATTACTGACCTTTCTTGGAAGAGAATTAAGCATCCAGAAGAGGTTGTAACTCTTGACGAGAAAATCAATGTAGTTATCCTTGACTTTAATGACGACAAGAAAAGAATTGCTCTTGGATTGAAACAATTAGAGAAACATCCTTGGGATTCATTGGATGAAGGATTGAAAGTGGGTGACAACGTGAAAGGAAAAGTGGTAGTAATGGCTGATTACGGAGCATTTGTAGAAATTGCTGACGGAGTTGAAGGTCTTATCCACGTTTCTGAAATGTCATGGTCGCAACACTTAAGATCTGCACAAGATTTCGTAAACGTAGGTGACGAAATTGAAGCACAAATCTTAACATTAGACAGAGAAGAAAGAAAAATGTCTTTAGGTGTGAAACAACTTTCTCCNGATCCATGGGAAGGAATCGCAACTAAATACCCAGTAGGTTCTCAACACAAGTCAACAGTAAGAAACTTNACAAACTTTGGAGTATTTACTGAGCTTGAGCCAGGAATTGANGGATTAATTCACGTTTCTGACTTATCTTGGAACAAGAAAATCAAACACCCATCTGAATTCTGTAACGTAGGTGACGAATTAGAAGTGGTAGTAATGGAACT
>JGI26083J51738_10000396_pt1 | contig 23988 bp, 9 predicted proteins | sample SaaInl85LU_5_DNA_FD_51738 | JGI IMG/M metagenome (IMG submission 51738)
ATCTCATATTTAAATGGAAATTTCTTTAATCAAGATTATGTACAAAACGATCTTCCTGATTATCCTAATTTAAATACAAGATTACAATCTGGTTCTGTCACTGCTATGGAATTTACAGATTTTATAGAACAATTTAATCATACTCCTAGTGGTGTTATTACAAAGGGTAATGAAGATTACTTAAAGTTATTATATCAATTAGAAAGATATTATGCAGAAGATATTTTTGGCGGAGCTTTGGCTGGAATATGTGGATCTTTTCAAAATATTTTTGGAGCGATAGAAGATTTCTTTAATTTACTTGGACAAATAGAAGGATTGGTAAATGATGCATTTGCTTTTCTATCTAAGATTAGAGACTTTAAAAAGTTTATTTTTGAACAAGCAGAAAAGATTACAGTTGAAAAATTAATAAAAGCAATTAAAGAGTTTATTGGAGATGAAATAGAAAAAATCATTACTATATTCCAACAGATCTTTGAAAATTTTAAAATTCTAGATATTATTGATGATGTCACTACATATATTGATAAAGTAACAATAAAAAGAATTATGAAAACTAAAGATGATGGTTGTTTATTCTTTTCTGATAAAAATAAACAAACTATTAGAGATAAGATAAACAATTTATTCGATTATGCGTTTGGTTTATTTGAAAATCCAACACTTGAAGTTATTTCTTTTTTAGGATTTAGAATTTGCGCGTTAATGACAAACATAAAAGGTTTAATGAATGATTTTAAATCGCCATTAGATCAGTTCGAATTTAAATATAAAAGAATCTCTAATAGATTAAAAACTATTTCTAATGTACGTACATCATCTGCTATACAAAAAGGTGCAATACGTTTTTCTCCGGAGTCTCGTGCGATTGCCATAAATAGTATACAAGCAGCATGGGATGGCGAGAACGGTTCTTTATATACACCAACAGGTAAAGCACCAATTAATCCAAAACCACCTACGATTGAAGAATACGAACAAATACCAGCATGTAGTGCAGTAAAGGCAGGTACAGCTCAAATAAGAGTAGAAGGTAGTTGGGTTTCTGAAGATGTATTTGGAATGGAAGGTTGGACTGGTTTAGATTATGATTTAAGAGTTTATTTAAACCGTTTACAACAATCATTAGATGCACCGATTACAGTAACAGAAGGNTGGCGATCTCAACAATATAATGCTAAAATTGGTGGTTCTCCAGAAAATGCTCACATCAGTGGTAAGTGTGTTGATATTAAACGTAGTTCTATTTCAGCTGAAGAGATAACATCAAAGGCGCTGTTAGCAGGATTTAAATATGTAGTTGTTTATGACGATTACATCCATTTAGATATAAGAAAGATGGTAGGATAAAATGACAATAAATGTCTTTACACCAAGAACAAAGAAGCCGGAATTATTTTCAGATATGAAAAAAGATTTAGCTTTGAGCCCAGTNTCGGATGATATTACTGTATTAAAAAATGAAGACGCTGTAAAAGAATCTATTAAAAATTTAATGTTTATGGATCGTGGCGAAAAATTAATGAGACCGAATTTTGGTGGTGGGATCCGAGAACTTCTTTTTGAAAATTTAACGCCTGATGTTATAACACAATTAGAAAATAGAATAACTGAAACGATAGAGTTATATGAACCTAGATGCGAACTCATTAATGTTAATGCGCAAGCAAGCTTAGATGAAAACTCAGTTAAAGTAACAATTAATTTTTATGTTTCCAATGTCGAGTTACCAACGCAACTTGATCTCATATTAGAAAGGATACGATAATGGCACAACCAAAAACGCCAATAACAGAATTAGATTTTGATGGTATTAAAAACCAATTAAAACAATATCTACAGACGCAAACGAAATTCAAAGATTATAATTTTGAAGGTTCAAATATGAGCGTCCTTTTGGATGTTCTTGCGTATAATACATATCATAATAATTTTTATACGAATATGGCAATCAACGAAATGTTTCTCGATTCAGCGCAATTAAGAAACTCTGTCGTATCTCATTCTAAAGAATTAAATTATTTACCAAGATCTAGAAAATCTGCGAAGGCTGTCATTAAATTAAGAATTACAAATAATGATCCTTTATTTACAGATCAAACAATTACGATTCCAACTTATACTGAGTTTAGTTCAAGTCATAATGGTGAAGTATTTAACTTTGTAACAAACGAAACGTATGTTGCCAGAAAGATCGGTAATAACATATATGAGACGGATAATATAGAGATATATGAAGGCGAGATCTTATCTAGCTTTGAACGTGAAGGTTATATAGTAGACGAAGATGGTACCGTTAGAGTTGCATTGAGTAACCCAGAGGTGGACACTGATTCTATTGTCGTATTCGTCGACGCAGAACAAACTGAAGATGGAAATACATTCTCATTAGCAACAAGTATCTTTGGTGTAGAACCAGATTCTAAAGTTTTCTATATAGAACCATATTTTGATAATAAGTATGCAATTTATTTTGGTCGTGGTATCTATGGTGAACAACCAACTGAAACTCAAGACATACGAGTTAGATATCGTATATGTTCTGGTGAAGAACCTAACGGCGCAAATTCATTCACTACAACGTTTTTAGAAAACGCAACTATCTCTGTAGATACTATTACAGAAGCAACCGGTGGATCTGAAAGAGAAAGTATTGAAAGCATTCGTTTTAATGCACCAAAATCAATTCAGATTCAAGAACGTGCAATTACTACAAACGATTATGAAATATTATTAAAACAGAGATTTCCAGAAATTAGCGCGGTATCTGCGTATAGTGGTGATGAATTAGAACCACCTCAATATGGTAAGGTTGCGATCGCAGTTTATCTTAGAGATGATACACAATTAATTTCTTCTACATTAGCTAATTCATATATTGATTACCTATCAGATAAAACTCCGTTAGGAATAGAACCAACGTTTATTGAAACGCAATTCTTATATGCTGAAATGCAAATTAATGTTTATGTTACGAGTAAGTTATCTGACAAATCTAAAGATGAAATAGAAACTCTAGTAAGAGGAGCGGTTTCAGATTATTCAGATAATAATTTAGAACAGTTTAATAAAACATTAAGATTATCTAAATTGTCTAGAGATATCGATGCAACTGAAACTGCAATTCAGAGTAACAGTATTGTAGCATTGCCTATTATAGAATATTCTCCTGCATTAAATATTTCTACAAACCCTACTTTTAAATTTGAAACTGCTCTTATTAAACCTTATCCGTTTAAAGAAGCACAAGGTTTTGAAAATTACAAACCTGCTATTAAGAGTTCAGTNTTTGATGTTGATGGNGTTTGTGTTTATATTCAAGATGATGGTCTTGGAAATATTCAATTAGTGACTGACGATCTAACAAACCCACANGTAATAAANCCAACGGCNGGTACTGTTGATTATACTTTAGGTNTTGTTAAATTAGTTAACTTTACAGTAGAATCATTTACTGGAAATGCAATTAAGATTAAAGCAAGAACAANNAATAATGATATTAAAGCGCCTAAGGGTAGAGTTTTTATTCTAAGAGATGATGATATATCAGTCACCGTAAATTTAGAAGACACGAATAACAGTTATTAAGGATTAAACCATGCAAGTAGAAAAGAATATTGCATTCCTCATAAACCAACAATTTCCTGCATATTTTAGGGAGTATGGTTCTGAGCTCGTGTCTTTAACTGAAGAGTATTATAACTTTTTAGAAACTGAAACGAATCAATCTAATTACGTTAATCGTAGAATGTTTGATTACCGCGACATTTCTTCTACCTTACAGAATATGCTCATTTCTTTTCAACAAAAATATATGGCAGATCTTCCGTATAGAGAAGAATCAGTTATTATATTAGTTAAGAATATTATAGATCTGTATCGTCGTAAAGGTACTAAGAGTGGTATAAAAACATTCTTTGCCATGTTCTATCAAGAGCAAGTTGAAATCTTCTATCCTGCTAGATTTATGCTCAAGCCTTCTAATTCCAAATGGAAGAAAGGTGTCTATTTACAGATGTTTCCTAATAATGATTTCTTTGTTTCTGTAAATGGTTTAGAATATTCTTATAACGATATATTAGGTGCTAACATAACTGGTTCTGCATCAGGAGCAAAGGCTGCGGTTGATAAAGTTAATTTTATTGTACTTAATAATATTTTAACTCCTATCGTTTATATTGATAGTGTACAAGGTACGTTTAAAAAATTCGAATCTATTATTACTAGTTTAAATAATGAAGTTATTTCTTTTGGTAAAATTAATGGATCTCTTAATGCAATTACTCTCGACTTTTCTAAAGCAAGAACTTCTGGAAATAAAGTTGGTGATATATTAGATTTAGAAACTCAATACGGTTATGGCGGTCAAGCAATCGTTAGTGAAGTTTCAGAAAGTTTTACTGGCGAAATAGATTACGAAATATTAGATGGTGGTTTTGGTTATACTTTAGAAAATACTAAATTAATTGTATCAGATCAATCTTTAATATTAGATAATTCTGATTTATCTTTTACTGTCGGAGAATATTTAATTGATACCGCAGGTAACCGTGGTTATGTAGTAGGACAAAATGAAAATTCTGTTGGTTTAAAAATGGACACCGGCGATGAGTTTTCTATTACAAGAAATATTACAACACAAAACCGATCTCCTAATGTACAAATTGTCCCAGGTGAAGTATCATTAAAAAATACTTCTTCTCCTGGCGCACTATTCCCTGATACTGCGGATCCTAACGATGTAAGAGTAAAAGAATTAGGAAATCCAGTTACCGCTAATTTAATTACCGATGATATTCTACCTTACGTAGGTGTTGCTCTAAATAGTGCAAACTATAATACGGCGCAAGCAATGTCGGGTACTGCAGATCCTGTTACGTTAGCAACTCCATTGGATGAAGCATTTGAATTAACAGAGTTTACATTAGGTTCGATTTTAGATTTTGTAAATGTTTCTCCTGGCGAAAATTATACTAACGATGTATTTTCTATCGCGGTTGATGAAAGCTATTCTAAATTTAATAGAAGAGATCAAGTCATTACGTTTGAAACACCAGCTGCGGCAGGTTCTTTTAATATTGGCGAAACAATTACAGAAGCAAATACAAATATCATTGGTGTAATTCAAGAAACAAATCCAACTGATGGGTATATTAAAATTACTCCTTTTGATTATTATGGTTTTTCTGGAACTAATGATGTAATTAAATCAAACTCAGATAGATTCGCTATTACAAGAGCAGACACTGATTATGATTCTAAAATACATGGCGAAAATGCTAGTATTAAATCTACAACAGAATTTGCGATAGGTCAAATTAAAGAAGTACAAGTATATGATTCTGGTTTTGGATATGTAGATGATGCTGCTGCCAAGTTATTGAATAACGACGGTGATACCGCAGTCGAAGGTAATCTTGTTGTACAGACGCAAGGTAGTACTTCAGGATATTGGTCTGATTATACGTCTCACATAAATGGTTATCAAGAATCTGCAAACGGCGCTCTATCTTATTCTAACGAAGGAATGAAAATACAAGATAGTGATTACTATCAAGAATACTCGTATGAAATAAAATCGATGTTAGGCCAAGAACAATATGAAACTCTTTTAAAAGAAAACATGCATTTGGCTGGCACTAAAATGTTTAGTAAGTTTTCTTATCAAGCAAAAGCAAAAGGCAATGTTAAGCAAAGATTCATTAGACGATTTAATGACCAAGGAATTGGTACTCCATTAGATACTATAGATTTATCTGAAGTAACGGCAGATGTATTTAACTTAAGCGTAGATTCTATAGAATTGACCGTTGATAATGATTCAACTGTATAATAAATAGTTAATGCGAATTAAATAAACAAAATTAAACACTCAGGAGACAATAATGTCAAAGCAGACGATTAATATCGGAACAACAGCAAATGATGGAACAGGCGATCCATTACGCACTGCATTTGATAAAGCTAATGATAACTTCAATGAGATTTACACTTCTTTAGGTGGTAACTCTCTAGTTTCGCTTTTAAATACAAATGGCGAAATTACTCGCACCGGTGCCAATAAAATCACGTTTAAATATAACGCATTATCTAATTTACCGGATGCAAATACTTATGAAGGTATGATTGCTTACGTTGATGCAGAATCAGCGGTTTATTATGCAACTGGTGGAGAATGGACAAAATTATTAACAGATGCAAGTTCTAGTGTTACTGGATATACTGATAGCTTATCGACAGTTGCTTATACTGGAAGTTTACTAGATTTAAGTGGTGGTATTTCTGACGGGCAGGCAGGACATGTATTACAAGCAGACGGGGATGGTACTTTTTCTTTCGTAGCTATTTCTGGTGGCGGTGGTGCTTCTGCAATAGACGACTTATCTGATGTTTCTATCTCAAGCCCATCATCAGGCGAAGTATTAAAATGGAATGGATCTGCTTGGACTAATGCTGCAGATGCAACAACAGGAACAGGAACTCTTTTAGGTTTAACTGATACGCCTGCTTCTTTTGGAACCGCAGGTCAAGTACTTGCTGTTAATTCTGGAGCAGACGGTGTAGAATTTGTTGATGCAAGTGGTGGCGGTGGTAGTTCTTTACAATCAAGAACAGCTGCAAGTGGTACGACCTCATCTTTAGCAGACGATGCTTCTGCAAATTTAGATATCACTGGATTTAAATCATACGCATTACTTTCTATTGAAACAGATCGAGCAGCGAGAGTTATTTTATATGCAAATGCAGCGTCAAGAACATCTGACGCATCGAGAGATGAATTAACAGATCCTTTACCTGATGCAGGTGTAATAGCAGAAGTAATTACGACTGGCGCTGAAACTGTTTTAATGTCACCAGCGACAATTGGTTTTAATGCAGAATCCACTCCAACCACAACTATATACGCAAAAGTAACAAATAAATCGGGTTCAACTGCAGCGGTTGCTGTGGACCTAACAGTATTACAGTTGGAGGCGTAAAATGTCTTTAAAGGAATATGTAGTTACTCTTCATAGCAGAGAAGATTTAGAAAGTTTCTATGATGACATGGAAACTCCTGGCGGTAACCTTTATATTCCTGATAGACAAGTTGAAGTTGCTCAGAAAAGACCCATTAGTAGAAATACTCATTATATGTTAACTGCAGAGGAAGCAGAGTTAGTTAGACAGGATGAAAGAGTATGGGACGTTGAACTAAAAGAAATATTAGACGCAGTCACTATTAAACCTCAAGGTTATTCTATAGACAATGGGCAGTTTGATAAAGACCCTTTTTCTAATGCAGACGATATTAATTGGGGATTACTTAGACATTCTGAAAGACAGAATAGAACTGACTGGGGATATGGTGATACTGTAAGAGTAACAGATAATTTAAATATCACTGCTTCAGGTAAAAATGTAGATGTTGTAATAGTAGACGGTCATATAGATCCAAGCCATCCGGAAATGGCTGCTAACTCAGACGGAACTGGTGGTTCAAGAGTACAACAATTTAATTGGTTTTCTTTAAATCCAGATATTGGTCAAGGTGCGGCAGGTACATATGTATATCCACCGTACATAGATGGAACTAATCCTGAGAGAACTGGCGATAATAATCATGGCATTCATGTAGCAGGTACAGCCGCAGGAAATACTTACGGTTGGGCAAGAGATGCTAACATTTATAATATCAGTCCTTACGCAACAAATCCAAATAGTGTTAGTAACTTATGGGATTATATTAGAGCTTGGCATAATACAAAACCAATAAATGCTGATACAGGTAGAAGAAATCCTACTATCACTAACCACAGCTACGGATCTAATATAAATGCAGGTGGCGCTGGAAGTAATTTCGGTAACGTAACGGCTATTAATTATAGAGGCACTACTTTTAACCCAGGGAGAGATTTAACTCAAGCTGAGCTACAAGCAAGAGGTTGTTATGCCCCTAACGCAGATGGTGAAATAGAGTTTTCTTTTTATTCGACTTCAATAAGAGCAGACGTACAAGATGCGATATCTGATGGTATTATCGTTGTTCATTCTGCTGGTAATAGCAGTTGGAAGATGGTAAAAACTGGCGATCAGGATTACAATAACGCAGCGTCTATACCATTCTCTGGTTCTTCATTCAACTTTGCTTTACATAGAGGTGGTTCTTTATCAAGTATTGATGGTGTAATAGTAGTTGGTGCTTTAAGTTATTTTAAAGATGACAGAAAATCAGATTTTAGTAACTGTGGTAATGCCGTAGATGTTTACGCGGCCGGTGAAGGTATCAATAGTTCTTTATTAACAGGTGGAGCTACAGACCCAAGAAACGCTTCTTATAGAGTTGGAAAATATAAAGGGACTAGTATGGCTTCTCCACAGGCAGCCGGTCTATTGTCTTGTTTAGCGGAAACTTGGCCTGGGATGACAAACAGTCAAGCGTCTGATTGGTTGGTATATAACGCAACACAAGAACTAATGTTTGACAGCGAAGCTGATGATGCAATGGATAGAACAAGTTTACAAGGTTCACCAAACTTAATGATGTTTTGGAAAAACGTAAGACCAGTTGACGGCGGAGTTTTCCCTAGGAATAATATTGCGTCAAGAGCTAATTTAAAACAAGTTTATCCAAGACCTAAAATAAGAAGAAAAGGTTAGCTGCTCTCTCATATAAATAATAAAAACTTATCAAGAATAATATTAACTCGGAACGATCATGGCAGAAATATTGACAACAAACTTTAAGACTGATACGACACGGTTGTTCGTGGACGACGTTTTAAGTAATGATTACTATTTGTTCGTATCTAGTATAAACGGTACAGAATCGGCAAATCATATCAGATCGACAAATGATTTTTTAGAAAAAACTTTATTTGGTAAACAAATTTTTAACAGCGATGTTTTCTTCATGATCAAGTATTATCCTTGGCAAAAAGATGATGTCTACGTACAATACGATGATGCTGAAGATTTAGAAGAACAGAAATTTTATGCAGTTGTTGGTCCTAATAATAATGATACCGGCGATTATCGAGTATATAAATGTTTATTTAATAATAACGATGCGCAAGTTACTTCACCGCCTAATTACGATGGACAGACCGCAGGTCAAATATATAGAACTGCTGATGGCTACGTATGGAAATATATGTATGCAATTTCAGAATTAGAATTTGAAGCTTACAATGCTTTAGGTTATATTCCTATCACAGGAACTTTTGAAACTGATCCGACCGCAAACACAGGTGGTTCTGAAATTGCTGAAATATTCGTAGAAAATCCTGATGTAAACTTAGGATATAAATCTGTATTTGGATCTATGAATGGATCACCTAATGGTTCTAGTTTAATAGTTATTCCTGGGCAAGTTCCTGCATGGAGCGAGCTTGATAATTATTATGCAGGCCAATCAGTTTATTTAACTAATCCTAGTGGTGTTTCTTTTCTATATGTTATAACGTTCTATGCGTATAACGAGAATACTGGTTTGGCAGAAATAAGAGTTGATGGAAATCCTGCTACCGATGGGGTTGCTAGTAACGCAAGTCTTAAAATACTTCCTACGATAGAAATTCTAGGTGATGGTTCTGGTGCTCAAGGTATTCCTAACATAGATAACAATGATCGCATTACTTCTGTTACAATGCTAAACAATGGTGTTGGATACAATAACGTAACAGTTAGAGTAATTGATCCATTATATGATTTCAAACCAGATGATCCTAATGATACAGATACAAGAGCAGATGTAAGAGCTATTCTTTCTCCTAAAGATGGTCATGCGTTTGATCTTATAGATGAATTTAAATGTAAACATTTCTTACTATACGCATATATTACTGCCGAAGACAATAACCAAATTGGTGCAACTAATACATATGCAACTGTTGGTATAGTAAAAAATCCAGAGTTTGCTAATACAGCGCCTGGAGTTTTTGATAACAGAATTGCTATTACAACAGACGATATTGGAAAGGTTGAAGAAAATACGATAGTAAATCAAATCGACGACAATAACGAAATCATATTTTCAGGGATTGTTCACGAAGTTGATTTATCAAGTAATACCATGTTTATCGCTGAATATAATGGCCCATACCAAAACGTGGGCAATACTGATATTTCTTTAGACACAACTGTTCCATTTAGAAATGAGACAGGTCAGACAATTGAAATAAATACACCAGTGGACAACAATATAATAAAATCAGAATACATACAAAGAACAGGCAAAGTGTACTTTATGGAAGACTTCTTCCCGCTTGCTCGAACTGATCTCTCACGCGAAGAGTTCAAAATCGTTCTTGAATTTTAAGGAAAGGACTATTTAGATGCCTATTAATACCGATCTTAATACAGCACCATACTTTGACGATTTTGACGTCGAAAACCAATACTATAGAGTATTGTTTAAACCTGGGTATGCAGTACAAGCTAGAGAATTAACTCAGCTACAAAGCATGTTACAATCGCAAATCGAGCAATTTGGTGATAATATCTTTAAAGAAGGTAGTATCATTAAAGGTTGTAACTTTACTCAAATCAGCGATCTTCAATTCGTTAAATTAACTAACAACGATAGTAACGGAAATAGTTTCGATCCTACTGTTTATGTTAGTGAAAGAAAGGTAGAAGAGATAGCAGGCCAAGAAGTAGAAATTGATTACGTATATGAAATAGAAGGTTCTACAACTGGTCTTAAAGCGCAAGTTATTTCTGCATCTCGTGGCTTTACTTCAAGAGCTCCTGAATTAAATACATTCTTTATTAGATATTTAAACTCTAATGAAACTAGCAATTATAAAGTATTCCAAAATGGTGAAACATTAACTGTTAACTTATATAAGTACAAAGTAAGTGCAGTAGATCCATTAGTCGATAGCGATTTAGGTATTGTCCAAATTTCAGTCCCAGCTGCTAGCATAGATGCAAATGCAACAGGTGCTTCTTACGGTATTAAAGCAAGTCCTGGTGTTGTATTCCAAAAAGGTCATTTCCTGTATGCTGACGATCAAACATTAGTTGTTTCAAAATATACAAACCAACCTGATAATGTTTCCGTTGGTTATAGAGTTCAAGAAGGTCTAATTTCAGCGTTACAAGATGCTGATTTATATGATAATGCAAACGGTTCAAACAATGAAAACGCCCCAGGTGCAGATAGATTAAGATTGATTCCTACTCTTACTGTGTTAGGAACTGCAGCCGCGGATACTGATCCTACGTTCTTTACTTTAATTAGATATCAAGCAGGTAATGAAGTTACGCTAAGAGATGTTTCTCAATACAACGTATTGGGCGAGGAATTAGCAAGAAGAACTTACGAAGAATCAGGAAACTATATTTTAAATGATTTTAAAGTGAAGACTGATGATCGTTTAGTTGGATCTAACAATGAAGTACATGCTTTATTAGGTTCAGGTACAGCGTATGTTAAAGGTTATAGAATCGAAAACAATGGTGAAAGACCATTTGTTATTGACCAAATAGAAACAACTGAGATCCAAGAAAATCAGCCAGTATCTTTTAGCTACGGCGGATATGTTGATGTATTAAGTTATAACGGTTATGGATTTATGGATCCAAACGAACCATTAGATTTATTAGATAATGGCGATACGAAAATAGGTGAAGCTTTTGTATTAAATGTAATGCCAAATAAAGCCTATTTAACTGGCGTAAGAATGGATACAGGAAAAGGTTTTTCTGACGTAATTAAAATAGACGGATCTAACGGCGAAATGGTAGTTGCGAATACTACGGTATCTGCTACATTAAAAGATAATAACAAAGCACCACTTGTTTTTGACACTGGTTTACTTAGCGTTAAAGAAACGACTGATACTATTGTTCCTGTAAGAACTGAATTAGTTGCTACGCATACTTCAAACCAAATTACAATTTCTGCATCTCCTGGCGAAGACTTCGCGGTTGATAACAGCGATATAGTTGTTCTTGATAGCACGGGTACATTTATTAACGTAACAAGTGTAACTACTACATTAAACGATTCACAATTAAATATTTCGTTAAATCCAGCAGATGGTGCAACTACTAATTTAACTGTTTACTTTAATAAACGTTTACAGAATATTGAACCTCATTCTAAAATTGTACATGAACCTTATGTAAAAGTTGTTCATAGCAATTCAAAAGATAAGTATAGCTTAGGTTTCCCTGATGTTTTTGAAATTCAAAGTATAGAAGATTCTGCAGGTACCGACTTTACTGATAGCTTCAGATTAGTAACAAATCAAAAAGATCAATATTATGATCTATCATATATGGAATATATTACCGGACGCCCTCGCCCAGCAGGAACGTTAACTATTCAACTAAAAGTGTTTGAAGTCAATGTTAATACTGGTGAATATTATTTCTCTATTAACAGTTATCCAAATACTTTAGATACATCTGATATTCCAGTGTACACTGGTTCTAATGGTGTTAGATATAACTTAAGAGAATGTTTAGATTTCAGACCGCATGTCGTAAAAGATAGTAATGTAGATTACACTGATACAACTCCTGCATCGGCTGGAACTGTGTCTGCAAATGTTGATGTAACTCCTCCTTCATTTATTGGAAATGGTTTAGGATTAATACCAGCAATTAACACATCTGTTACGACTGACATAGAATATTACTTAAGCCGTGTTGATGTTATTACTGTAGATTCATACGGTGAAATAAAATTAATTAAAGGTGAAGAAGAAAGATTTGCTACTCCACCTAAAGTTGATAGCGATAAATTAGTTGTTGCTGAAGTTACAATCCCTGGTTATCCTGCGCTTTCTAGAGCTGCTGCTGCAGTACAAAAGAAATCAGAATACGCAGTAAAAGCCAAATCGATTGGAATTAAAAACTTCACAATGAAAGATATCCATAACATGGAAAAGAGAATAGATACTTTAGCGTATTATACTTCTCTAAACCAATTGGAAACAGAAACTCAGAACTTAACTATTCTCGATGAAGATGGTTTATCAAGATTTAAAAATGGATTCTTAGTAGATCCGTTTAACAATTTATCTTTATCGAACGTAGAAAATGCTAAATTCAATGCAGCAGTACAGTTTAATCAAAAGATATTAACTCCGTCTTTGAAAACTTTCCCATTAGATTTAGAATATAAATCTTCAACAGGTACTTCTTTATTCTCTGCTGAGAATCCTAAAGTTGCTACCCTAGGAAGAAACGCAGATATTAGTATTTTAAATCAGCCTTATGCTTCTGAATTTAGAAACTGTGTATCTAACTTCTATCAATATAATGGTGTTGGTGCGTTATCTCCTGAATATGATGCTGCATATGATACAACGACAAACCCAGTTACTTTGGATATTGATCTAGAGTCTCCGTTTGAAGATTTCGTAGATAACATACAATCATTTTTACCACTGACTGATACTTCAGTTATTGCTGATAGATCAATTGAAAGAATTGGAAGACGTCGTGGATTTAGTACAACCACTCTTACTTCAACTACTACCGAATTAACCTCAGCGACTAGAACGTCAAATGAATTCGTTGGTGACTTTGTTACTAACTTCCAATTTAATCCGTTCATGTCTTCTCGTGAAGTTAAAGTTTACATGTCAGGATTGAGACCAAACACTCGCCACTACTTCTTCTTTGATGAAATCAATGTAGATGCGCATGTTATCCCAGGTAGTGCAGTTAATAAAGTAGAAGACGTGCAACGTTTTGGTTCTTTCGGCGATGCAGTTGAAACAGATAGCAATGGTGTATTACGAGCAGTATTTAAAATTCCTGCCGAAACATTTTATGTTGGCGATCGTGTTTTAGAAGTTGTTGACGTGGATCAATACGCAAGTATCGAATCTGCATCTACTTCTTATGGATTTAAAACATATAGAGCATATAACTTCTCAGTTGAAAGATCTTCTCTTACAGCGGCAACAAGAACCCCTGACTTTGAGATTTCTTCTACTACAACTACTCGCAACTTACCTAGAAGACCAGTTGTATTTGGTGATCCACTTGCACAAACTTTCTTTATTAAAAATGGTATGGGTAGAGGTTCAAATTCAGTATTCATTTCTAAAGTTGATTTATTCTTCAAACGTAAGAGTGATGTGAATGGAGTAACGGTAATGTTACGCGAGGTTGTAAATGGTTACCCTAGCGATCAGGTAATTCCATTCTCTAAAATTCACTATACGCCAAGTCAAGTTAATGTTTCTGATGATGCATCTTCTGCAACTACATTTACATTTGAAGCACCAATCAGACTTGATGTGGAAAAAGAATATTCAGTTGTAGTACAACCTGATGCTAATGATCCTAATTACTTAATTTATACTTCAAAAGTTGGTGGAACTGATTTAACTCCAGGCGCAACTCAAGGGCAAGCAATTGTTCAAGATTGGGGTGACGGTGTATTATTTACGTCTACTAACAACCGTGCATGGAAATCATATCAAGATGAAGATGTTAAATTTAATCTTTATCGTCATGATTTTAATGAATCATCTGGTACATTAACGTTAACAACTAAGAAACAAGAATTCCTTTCTGTTGACGATATCACTGGAAGATTTAATGTTGGTGAAACAGTTTATCAAGTTAAATCTTTGGTATCTCCAACAAGTCAAACAATAAGTATAGCACAAGGTACTTCTATTATCACCGGTACTGATTTAGATGCAACTTACTCAGTTGGCGATTATATCTTAGTACAAACTTCAAGTAATACAAATAAAGATATTTTTAAAGTTGTGAGCGTAGATAGTACTTCGCAAATCACCGTAAACAAACCAGCAGCTGTTGGTATATCAAATGGTAAAGGTGATCCTATTGTCGTTGGTACATTATCTTATTACGATAAGAGAACACCAAATGAAATGCACTTACAAGATAGTAGCGCTAAAACAGGTAGAAGATTTGATGCTAGTTTCGACATCGTAGGCTTTGATTCTGAGTCTACTGCTAACTTAGCAAGTGTAGATAATATACAGTTAAGTTACATTCAACCTATGATTTTAAAATCAAATGATTCTGTGTCGACTACAACGTTAACTGGTGAATTCGTTTCTCCTTCAGACGTAAATAGTTCATACACTACCGCAATGAAATTTAGCGATAATAATTACTTTAATAATAAAGGTGCTGTGTTATATAGTAAGTCTAATGATTTAGCTGATGCTAAACCTTTTGAATTAAATGTGAATATGACTAACGGTGGAAACTCTACTTCTACTCCTTTCGTTGATGTTGAAGTTTCTAAGTTAATTGCTTACCAATATAGAATTACTAATGATGCAGATACTACGTCTTCTTATATTTCTAAAACAATTGAATTGGCTGAAGATTTTGATGCAGAAGATATTAATGTAATATTAACAGGTTATCGTCCAGTTAATACTGATATTAAAGTTTACATTAAACCTCAAAATACTTTCGATAGTGATAACTTTGATGCTATTGATTGGATAGAGTTAGAGTTATTTGAAGGAGTTGGTGTTTATTCTTCTACTTCAAACATTAATGATTACAGAGAATTTAATTACAGAGTCGCCGATTCTGATAAAGATTCTAACGGTGCATTAACATACATTAGCAACGCAGGTACATTCTCAGGATACAGAAAATTTGCTATTCGTATTGATTTGTTATCTGACAATTTATATAATGCGCCAACATTGAAAGATTATAGAGGAATTGCATTAACATGATAAAAGATGATAAAAGTGGCGCCGTTTTGAATAATGACAAAGAGGCGCTTAATAAATATAAAGTAGAAAAGAAATATCGCAATAAAGTAGATAGGATGCAAGATGATCTTGAAGAGATTAGAGAATGCTTATCTAAAATTTGTCAAAAAATAAAGAGTTTAGAAGGGCAGAATTAAAATGGCCAAACCGTCAATTACAAATATCACAACTTCACAGACGTTTCAAAATTGGTTAGACAAAACCAATGAAATGGTAAACATATTTAAAAGTGAAGTAGTTACTGCGTCTTCAGGTGGCGATACCACTACAGGCGACGCTACGTTAGTTGGCGATTTCGAGGCAACTAATATAACTGCTGATACTTTATTATCAACCGACGCAATTGCATCGCAAACCGGTGGTGCTGAGATTGATTTTCAATCACCTATTGATATAACAGGTACAACTACTGCTATATGTGCAACATTCACATACGGTACATCTGGCGGGCAAACAAGATACACTGATGGAACTACTGCCTGGGATATTGGTATGGAAGATTCCACGGATGCGCATTTTATCATTAATACTGGTATAGGTGATAACAAATTTGAGCTATCGCCAGCAGGTACGTTATATGTTAAAAATATTATCGTAGATGGTGATATTACAGCAAATAATGTAGTTGGTTCATTAGGTGGTACAACTACTGATTCTATAGATGAAGGTTCAACTAATCTTTATTTTACAGAAGAAAGAGCAAGAACTGCAGTTACAAAGGCACACGTAGATAGTTTGGATGTAGATGCAGCATCAGTAGGTGGTGTAGAATTAGCGAACTTGGCTAGAACAGATCAAGTAGGTGAAATCTTTAGTGGGTACGTGCGTGCAGATGGAGGCTTTACCACACTTAAAGGTTTAACGACTGGAGAAACAATTGTCGCTAAACAGGATATTACTACATTATTAGATGTGAATTGTACTAATGTGAATTGCACTGATATAAGAGCAACTGGCTCTGTTATAACTGATTATAGCACATCTGATATAAATTTAAAAACGGACTTAGAAGTAATAGATAGTCCTTTAGAAAAAATTGAATTGATAAACGGTTATACATACGCTCTTAAAAAGAGACCTGATGAAAGATTAACTGGTTTGGTAGCTCAAGAATTAGAAGAAGTATTACCTGAAGCCGTTTTTGTTTTTGAAGATGACGATGGCACTGATCGTAAAGGTATTAATTATGGAAATACAGTTTCTCTTCTTGTCGAAGCGATTAAAGAATTAAAACACAAAGTTGAAGAATTAGAGCGTAAGACTGGCGATAAATAATGTTAATATCATATCGCTAATATAGAATGGTCTACAGTGAGCAGTCTTAGTGTAATAAAAATTAAAGGAAGAAGGTAGACTCATATATGTCTAAGATTTCAGAACTCGGGCCGATTACAGGCGCCAATACAAGAACAGAAGATCTTTTTGTTATCGTTAACCTAGTACAAGGTGATGATGGCACAAAGAACATTTCACGTAAAGAACTTGTAGAGGCAATTCAGTACGAAATATTCTCAAGAATCACGATCACTGGCGGAACAATATCCGGCGTTGAGATGTCGGATTCTCTTATTTTTGATGTAACAATCAATGACTCAATCATTAACGATAACGTAATTAATGATTCTACCTTAAACAACAGTACAATATACACTGCTTACGCAAATAACGTCACGATGGAAAACTCCACGATTGACGAATCAGAAATTTCTAACTCTTCTTTTGCGAACGGTTCATTAACAGATTCTACAGCAGATAATCTTACTATTATCAATTCTTCCTTTGCGAATGGTTCTGTTGAAGATTCAACTGCAAATAATGTAACAATTACAAATTCTAGCTTTGCAGACGGATCTATCGAAGATTCAACTGCAAATAATGTAACAATTACAAATTCTATTTTTGAAGACGGTTCTATTGAAACTGCAACCGCTAACAACGTAACAATTACTAATTCTTCTTTCACCGATGGTACATTAGCTGACTCTGACGCAAATAATTTAGTTATTACCAACTCTGATTTTACAGACGGTACACTAGCCGATTCAGATGCAAATAACTTAGTCATTACTTCTTCTGAGTTTAATAATGGTACTGCTGACAGCGTAATAATTACGAATTCCGAATTTAACGAAGGCACTGCTGACGATGTAACAATCACGAATTCTGAGTTCAATCAAGGTAATATTACTGAAGTAAATGTTGATGATGCCACTATTGTCAATTCAGATTTTTCTGATGGTACAGGCAATAATAATGTATTTACTAACACAACAATAGATCAAGGTGAAATTACTAATTCTGTCATTTCAAATACAGAATTCCAAGGATCTATGGATAATGTTGTCGCTACCAACTTACAGATTTCAAGTTCATCTGCAGCGGGTCTTGACCAAAGACAATCAACGTTTGATGATGGTAAAGTAACTGGATCTACGTTCGACAATGGTGAAATCACAAATTCAACATTAACTGATATTGATTTAAATCTTACTAAGAAATTTGACGAACCACAAATTGACGAAGATTCTTATTTTGCATTAAAAAATAACATAACTGGCGAAACAGAACAGTTCAGCTACAAACAATTCTTTGATGAAATTTCAAAGACTGTAGAAAAATCATTAAAAGTACACGTTGCCGTAGATGGTGATGATTCCAACCCTGGTACAATATTACAACCAGTACAAACATTAGAAAGAGCTGCTGAACTTGCTTTAGAAAAAGCAGGCGGTAAATATGATCGTAACGATGTTAATAATGCAGTTCATATTTCTTGTGGCCCTGGTACATATTACACAAAAGGTAATGTTGCTTTACCTGATGATTGTTCTTTATCTTCAACATCAGGACAATATGCGACAGTTATTCAAGCACTTCCTGGGTACGAAAGAAATAACGCAATTCTAGTTGGTTCTGGTTGTTATGTTCAAGGTTTCTCATACTTAGGTTGGGAAATTGACAACTTCGATTATCCAGAAGGTGGTTTTGGTGTTGCATATCGCCCAGGCGCTAAATTACGTCGTTCTCCATATTTACGAGATTCCACACAGTTATCAAACTTCTTACGTGAAGATGTTGAAGCACCTTTAGTACCATTCAACTCTAAAGGTGGTATTTCTGATTTAGGTACCACACTTTATATACAATCACACTCTGGTGATTTTGCAGAAGGTGATGAAGTTACATTCTCAAGCGGTGCTACTGGGTTTATATCGACTGCTGATTATTTGGTTTCAGATGACGAATTATTTGTACGTAACATTAAAGGTACAATTTCAGATGGCGATTTATTATTCGCAGAATCTGGTGGTACTGCAACTATTGATACGGTTGGTCCTGAAGATTTCCCTAATGCGTTAGTTGGTCGTGGTGGTGGTTGTGTACTTGCAGATAGACGAGTACTAGATCCTGACTCGTTATATACTTACGTATTATGTTTCGGTTTTACACCACGTACGCAAAACGGTATGGGATATGTTGCTCGTGACGGTGCTGGTATTAACGGTATCGGTTCACTATCAATATTCGTACGATGCGCATTCTATGCATTGAACGGTGGCCAAATGACTCTGAATAACTCAGGTACTCAGTTTGGTGATATCTCAATGCGAGCTAAAGGTTCAACTGTCGTATTTGCTCCTAAAGAAATTAGCGATTCTAATGTATTATTACAAAACACTGTATTCGCTGATACGCTAGAAGAACAATCTGAAATCATTATAGATGATGTTGTTGAATTCTTAACAGCAAATACTGCGGCAGGCGGTTTAGGTTATCAAGCATACGATGCAGATAAATGCGAACGTGACTCAGGAATTATCGTTGATCGTGTTGCGTTGGATATTGCTACGCAATCAAACTACTGGGGTCGTTTGGCAGGTATTACTTACCGTTCACCTATCTCGTATACAGTTATCAACGAGCAATTAGATGAAACTACAGGTGCTATAAGACACCTTAAATCTGAACTGACAAGTACATTCGAAAACGCAGATCAAGCTGTTGTAGACGCTGTTAACACATCATTTAATGAAATATTAAACACAATCGAATATGGCGAAGAGTACGCAAGTCCTATTATCTTTACTGATACTGGAGACATTGCTAAGACTGCATCTCGAGAGTTATTACAAGATAACAGAACATTAATTCAAGATGCCACAATTGATTGGATCGAAAATAACGACGAGTTCTTCTCATACGATAGCGTAAAATGCCGTCGTGATACAAAAGAATATATCTTACCTGCTGTTGAATTAGATATGCAGTTAGATACAAACTACAATGCGGTAACTGCAGGTAATGCTTATTATATGGCAACTGCTTCTAAGGTTGTAGAAAATCAAAGAGAAGAAACAATTGCTGCATATAATCGTTTGAAAGACCAAACGATGGAATTAATTGATAACGCAAATACTTATTTAGCAACATCAAGAGCTGATAAAGCATTAAGTGAAATTGTTAATATCATTAACGATGGCGATAAGACATATACTCCTAGCAGTGCTGCGTATGATCCAGTATCTGGTTTGTTTACAATCACATTAGGTGACCATGTTTTAGTTGAAGGTTCAAGTATATTACTTACTCCTAACAGCTTTACATTTACTTGTGGTTCAGACGGCGATCGTTCTACAATTACACATCCTCGTTTAACAGATCCTGCTTACAATCAGCCATTAAGAATTATTTCTACGACTGATACTACGGTTACTGTAAACGTAGGTACTTCTACTGAAACATCAACTCATACATTTATTAAAGCTGATGCGTCGGCAGTGCAAGTTGTTGCTTCTAAAATTTACTTCAGTGATGATACTGGTATCGCTGCTGATAAACGCAACGCAAGAATACAATTACAAAATAATAGAACATATATCCAAGATCATATCATGGGTTACATCGATGATAACTATTTCGTATATGATAGTGAAAAATGTCAACGTGATACTAAAGATTATATCTTGCCTGCAGTACAAAGAGATCTATTATTAGGTACTAACTTTAACGCAATCCAAACAGGTATCGGTTATTATTCTGCAACAGCGAGTGAAGTTGTTGATGGTCAATTGCCAGAAACTGTTGCTGCTGTTGGTGAATTAAAACAGTTAGTTGCTAATAACGTATTATCTGATGCAGATTCAATTGTAAGAACTGATGCTGCATTTAATGAAATCATTGATATTATGAACAACGGTTTAACTGCAGTAAATGATATTACTTGGTCAAACCCAACAACTGATTTAGAATTCTTTACTCCAACAACTGCTACTTATGACCCATTAACTGGTGATTCTGTAATTACAATCGCAAGTCATGGTTTACAAGTTGGCGATAATATTATGATTAGACCGAACGGTTTAACATTTGAATGCGGTTCTCCTGCTGAAGAAATATCTCATCCACGTGTAGGTGATCCTGCATACGAATCAGCGGTCGAGATTACTGCAGTTACTACTGATACAATTACAGTAAATGTTGGTGATGCAAATGGTTATACTGGTGCTCATACATTCGTTAGTGCAATCAGTCAAGCAATTGTTAAAGTATCAATTACAGAAGACGGTTCTAATGCTCGTAAGCAATTAATGGCTAACAGAACATTTATTCAAGAAGAAATATATGCATGGATCCAAGATAACTATTTCGGTTATAAAGGTGACAAATGCGCAAGAGATGTTGGTTTAATTTTAGATGCAGTAAGACGAGATGTTCAAACTGGTTCTAACTTTAATGCAATCTTCGCAGGTTTAGCATATCGTTCTGGTAACGCAAGTACTGATGCTGTAATCAACGAACAATTAAGTGAAACTGTAGATGCAATTAACTTTATTAAATCTAGAATTTCTAACGAATTATCTGGTACTCCATTAACAAGAGCAGGCGCTGCTTTTGATGAAATCATCGATATCATGGAGAATGGTACAGGTAATGCGGATTCAATTGATTTAGGTTCAGGTGATTTAACAGTTGAACGTTCAGCTGCAGTAGATTCATTACAGAATAACAAAACATTCTTACAAGATGAAATCACAGCTTGGATTGCAGAAACTTATCCTTCATTAACTTACGATGTAGCTAAATGTGAAAGAGATGTTGGTTACTTAGTTGATTCTATATCGTTTGATATTAAGAATGGCGGTAATACTGCAGCAATTAACAACGCAAGATTGTATTTTGATAATGCGGTAAGTATATTACCTGAAGGACAAAAGGTTCCTACTGCAAAAGCATTTAAACATATCGCGCAAGTTGCCGAAGATATTGTACAACAAAGAGAAGTTACGCCAACGACAGGTAACACCACTTCTCAGGTATTCTCAACTGGTCTAACTCCAACCGGAGCAACTTACGATGTAGCAACGGGTGTTACTGTACTTACATTAGGTGCAGGTCATGGATTGGTTACCGGCGATTACATTGTCATAAGTGAAGAAGGAATTACATTTGAATGTGGTTCTCCTGCAGTTCAAATATCGCATCCTAGAGCTACAGATCCTGCTTTCAATAATCCATTACAGATTTTAGCAAGTGATTCTACTACGATCACTGTTAACGTTGGTGATGCAAATGGTTACACAGGCGTTCACGCGTTCGTCAGTGCAACTTCAGGATCGGTCAAACAATCATATGTCGTAGAAGGTCAGGAAGCAAATGATCTAGTATCAATCGTAGCCGATATGATTGAAGACGACGATTTTGGTAAATTACCTGCTATTGAAGAACCTGCTCATACAAATGGTTTAGAATATACTGAAGCAAACAAAATTATCTTTGGTCAAACTGCATTCTTACAAGGCGAAGTAATTGAATTCTTAGCCGATAATAACGACGGATTGGCATACGATCAAGATTTATGTTATAGAGATATTGGTTACATCGTTGACGCAATTGCGCAAGATGTTGAATACGGTGGAAATGCTGCAACTGTTAATGCTGCTACATTCTACTTCAACAATGCGGTAAATATTTTACCGGTCGAACAACGTGAACCGACAAGACAAGCTTACTTATATCTTGGTAACATTTTAGATAATATCATCCGCGAAGTAACAGTAACTCCTACGACAGGAAATACTGCAACTCAAGATAAGTCAGGTACTCCTGGTTCTGTATCTATCGCAGCTGAAGCAAACAGTTTAGCACAGATTGTCGCTAACACTGTTGATAATTTATCTCCGCTAGAATTACCAAGTGTATCAGGCGCTCCTGCATACAATCCTAGAAAGGCATTTGCTCGCAAATCTCTACAAGCAAATAAAGCATTCTTACAACAAGAAGTTATATCGTATCTTAATGACAGATACTTTACTTACGATGGCGAAAAATGTAAGAGAGACGTTGGTTATATAATGGATTCAGTTAAACGTGATGTTAAGACTGGTTCTAATTTCAACGCAATCTTTGCTGGTTTAGCATATCGTTCAGGTACTGTTGGTTCTACATTGGTTGTAGAAGATCAGTTAGCAGAAACAGTTGCAGCGATTGAAAATGTAAGAGATGATGTCGTTGACCAAGTGGAAGGTGTAGGTGCTAAAGAAGACACGACTGACGCGTTTAATGAATTAATTGATATTATGACTAACGATGTCGCCGCTGCTGATACTATCAACTTCGGTAATTTCTATGGAAGTGTTGCTAGAGTAAATGGTAGAGTACAGCTACAAAATAACAAAGCATTCTTACAAGCTGAAGTTACTGCTTGGATTGCTGATAATTATCCTAGCTTATCATATGATTCTGCTAAGTGCGAAAGAGATGTTGGTTATATCTTAGATTCAGTATCTTGGGATGTTCAACATGCAAGTAACACTGCATCTATCAATAACGCAACAATTTATTTTGAAAATGCGGTTAGTATATTACCGTTAGATCAACGCGCGCCGACTGCTGCTGCATTCGCTCACTTGGCGTCTGTTGCTGGGGATGTTGCCAACGAAACTGTAGTTACTCCTACGACAGGTAATACTGAGACTCAAGACTTTAGCGGTTCAGTCGCAGGTTCTGCTGTAGCTGCTGAAATTGAAGATTTAATTGCTATCATTACCGATGCAGTTACTGCTAACTCTTTATCTTCTCTACCTGATGCGATCGAACCAGCAGGTTTAGGTACAGGTTATACTGAAGAATTAAATACTGCATTTACGACAATAGATAATGCAAAAGAATTCGAACAAAATACTGTTCTTGATTTCTTAGCAGAAAATTACAATGCATTACCTTACAACGAAGCAAAATGTAAGAGAGATGTTGGTTATATAAT
>JGI26083J51738_10000425_pt1 | contig 23236 bp, 5 predicted proteins | sample SaaInl85LU_5_DNA_FD_51738 | JGI IMG/M metagenome (IMG submission 51738)
TTACGACGCTTAAGCATGATGCCGCCAAATTCGCGTAAAGCGCCACCCGTATTGTAGTTCATCAATACAATGACTCTCACATAGCGACAAGCACCACCATCAGATCCGTTATACGGTGTATGTGTTTCAGGTATTGTGTGATGACCACGCAAAGTTTCCCAAGATGTGCTTGTTCTATTAGAACCACCTACAACGAAATATGTAATACCATCGTTTCCAGCAATTGGCTTTTTATCTTTGTCATAGCGGCGAACACCCATGTATAAGCTGCCGCCAGAACCAGAAATACGACGAGTTGAAATTTCACCATATATAACTTCGCCTGGAGCCACTGGGATATAGTCTGAATCGAAATTCCTGTAAGCAGAAGTTCTTAAAACGTTGGAACCGGCAAATTGTCCGCTACTAGCTTTGACGAACTCAGATGTTGTGCCAGTTAATGGGTTTTCGCTGTCGGCTAAAGAAGTTGTAACTCGTTTTTCAAAGTATTGAGTTGCATCAAATAATACAAGATCTGCACCACCTGAGCCATACGCAGGATTTAACGATACGCCATCACCGCCTTCTAATTCAAATCCACCAGCTGATACATCACCTTCGAAGTATGCGTTTCCATTGTCTAAATCAATTGAAGCGCGAACGTTTCCGTTACCAACAAATGCTAATTCGTTAGCATTACCCGAACTGAAGTGAGAATATGCAGGAGAACCTGTAGTTGCCCAGAAAATACCCCAATCAGTTGCAGTATTCCAAATCCAATGATTAAGATCTTGCGCCTCTAATAATCTGTTATTTGTACCGCCATCGTTAGTAAATCCATCGCGATAAATTTTGCCATTAATTCTTAATGCAGTATTAGTATTTCCAGCTGCAAAGTTTCCATAATAAGCGGTATTATTGCTATCATAGAAAATCGGTGAACGCATTTGATTAGGTGCTAATGCATAACCGTTTTGAGTTTGTAACTGTACTACATTATTATATCTTAAATCTACACCCGCGTTTCGGTATATGTTAACAGCCCATTCGTTATCCGTGTCATTATAGATACCAACTTCGCCCGAACCGTTCGACATAAGGACCCAATCGTCTCTAATCGCATAACCTGCCCAGCCTCCTTTTGCACCATCTACTCTAATTGAACCGTAATTACCACTTGGCGAATCAATAATATAAGTAGAACCATCAATTTGGAATTGATTCGCTCTCATTACATTCGTTACTGAAGTACCAGCAAAATCACCGTAGTATGCTGTGTTATTGCTATCATAATAGATAGGTGAACGCATTTGGTTATTTGCTAATACATAAGTATTATTGACTTCTAGTCTTTCAGCTGCGCCTGTAACAACTCTAAATTGATCTGCGTTATGGAACTGAATGTAAGTATTAGTATCACCATTATGACGGATAGAGCCTTCTAAATCGATCGTATTAATTACAGATGTAGAAGCAAAATCACCATAGTAAGCATTGTTGTTAGAATCGTAATATCTTGCAGCATACATATTAGCAGCAGTTACATTACCTGTTACACTAACTGCACCGCTGTAATTACCATCTACGAAGTAACCTTTCTGCCATCTATAACTTGCATTACCAACCCAACCGGTATTAGTTGCCTGTGGTATAATTGCAGCGTGATTAGTTGCAGTTGTACCTGCGCCATCTGAATCAGAACCAAACACAAAACGTGAAGTAGGTTCAGTCGTTGTAAATAAGAATGCAGAACCACCGCCATAAGATTGTGTATCAGTATGGAAATATTCAATAGCACCAGATTGTGTATAAGAACCTTCACCGCCATGGTTGTCAGACATAACAATCCTAACACCAGCGCCATTTGTTTGTTTTTGTAAAACTAATGCATCGCGTGGACCATATACGAATGCTTGTTGACGAATCTTAGTTTGTGTATTGCTAACTTCTAATCTTTCAGCATTATTCGTAACAATACGGAATTGATCCGCAGCATGGAAACCAAAATAAGTATTTGTATCTCCACGATGACGAATATAATCGTTAATATCAATGCGATTCATTTGCGAGGTAGAAGCAAAATCGCCATAATAAGCAGTATCATTAACATCGTAATAACGAGAGAATCTAGCATCGCCAGTTGAATAGACTGACTTGTTGTTTCTAATACGTAAGTAAGTACCATCGGTCATATAAAGACCGCCACCCCAACCAAATCCTAATTCTTCATCTTTAAGGAAGGAAGCGGTTCCACGACCAAATACGATTGCATCATCTGCACCGTTTAGCTGGATTGAACCGTTTACGTGCAATCTATTAGTAGTTGCAGATCCGACGAGTGGAGTTGCATCCATTGTCGAATACGTTACAGAATCTCCATTAACAATTACATCACCGTCGTTTTCAGCAGTTAAGATTCCGTTTCCACTGTCACTGAAAATAGCAGTGTAACCGCCAGCGTCGTTAATCATATAGAAGTTGCCTGAAGCATCACCACGGAATGAAGCCATTGCTGCGGCATCATTTCTGAATTCTACGAATCGGTTACTCGCATCAAGTGGATTGAAACCCATGTCAATGCGATTTAAGTACATTAACGAATAACCGCCGTTCGATCCACTCACTGCGATTGAAGTATTTTGTCCGGCTACATGAGAACCATGCGATAATATAGAAACACCGCCGTCGCCTGCAGCATCATCCCAACGATTGTTGTTTGATATTGCGCCAACTCTGATTGCGCCCGCCGCAGTTAATGAAGTACCGGTATTAGCAAAATCGCCGTAATAAGAACCATTATTGTAATCAACAAATCTAGGAGCAATTACATCAACAGTTGCTTGGACTGCGCTATTTCTAACTTCTAATCTTTCACCGCCGCCTGTTACAACTCTAAATTCATTCGCATTATGGAATTCAATATAAGTATCAGTATCGCCATCGTGTCTAATTTTATCAACTAAGTTAATGCGATTCATGCGTGAAGTAGAAGCAAAATCACCATAAAAATTAGTATCATTTGAATCGTAAAATATTGGTGCACGAATATCAGAAGTATGCGTTAAATAATCGCGGTTCATTAATGACCAACGAGTAAATGTGCCACCTCTGTTCGTATTATCGTAGTCACCAAATTCCATTGACTCGGTGCCATTATCATCAGATGTTGAAAATCTTAGTACACCTGCATTTGACGCGCCTCTCCATTCGATATGAGCATCATCACTACCCGGAATACCAGGACCAAATTTAAGTACAGATTCTGAACCTGTATTATTAATAGTCAATCCTTGGAATACTGACATGCTAGCCGGATCAGCATAATATGCAGTGTTATCTTTATCGTAATAGATTTTAGCGCGAATATCATTTTGATTTATTTGGCTGCCACCTAATACTTGTACCATTTTATTAAAGTAGAAATTACTACGGTCAGTATAAATGTGAGCATGACTTGTATTAAGTGGACCTAATGTAATATAGCCACTTGGAGTTACAAATCTGTTGCCGCCTGTACCGTCGTTAGGATTAAAATAATATCCAGTATTAGTNCTATCTCTGAACGTTGGAGCTCTAAATTGTTGTGCCGCAGTTACTGCTGTATTATTAACTTCTAATCTCTCTGAGCCACCTGTAACAACACGGAATTGGTCAGCTGCATGAAACTGCAGATAAGTATCGGTGTCGCCATCGTGCCTTATGGTGCCCGATATATCAATGGTATTCATACGAGAAGTATCAGCGAAATGACCATAATACGTCGTATCTTCTAAATCATAATAGATAGGAGCAGCCATTGCGTGATATACAGCCGCGAATGTATCGTTTACTTGGAATCTTTTTGAACCGCCAGTAAAGATACTAAATGTGTTTAACGCGTCAAACGTTAAATAAGTATCAGTATCGCCGTTATGTAATATTTGGCCTTCCAAAGAAATATTATTTACTACTGAGGTTGATGCAAAGTCGCCATAATAAGCATTGTTATTTGAATCGTAGAAACGAGGACCATATACATTAACTGAAAAATCAGCAGAATTGTTATCAACATTTACTCGTTCAGTACCACCTGTTGTGATAGTAAAATCATCTGCGCCAGGGAAACCAATATAGGTATTTGTATCACCGCGATGTCTTACGTAATCATCAATATCTACAGTGTTTAATTGCGAATCGCCAGCTGGATCTACAAAGTAAGAGTTATTATCTTTATCAATAAATCTCTTGGCGATCATTTCATCTGCAGTAACATCGCCAGTTGCAGTGATATCTCCACCTGCGATTACGTCGTTACCAGCGATAACATTATTTGCCGCTGAAACATTATTGCCTGCAGTTGAATCTACAGTCGCGTTAACATTATTAGTTGCATTTACATTTCTTGCTGCATTAACGTCAACAGCTGCGTTTACATCGTTTCCTGCATTAACATCTATAGTTGCGTTAACGTCTTGTGTAGCGTTAACGTCAACCGTAGCATTTACATTTCTTGTAGCATTAACATCTAATCCGGCGTTTACGTCTTGAGTAGCATTAACATCAACACCAGCAGTTACATCATTCGTCGCCGTAACATCAACACCAGCAGTTACATTATTAGTTGCATCTACGTTTCTGCCTGCCGTAACATCTCGAGTAGCGTCTACATCATTTCCTGCAGTTACGTCATTTCCTGCTGTTACATCTTGTGTAGCCGATACGTCATTACCAGCAGTAACGTCTTGTGTAGCTGATACATTATTGCCAGCAGTAACATCATTGCCTGCTGTTACATCTTGTGTAGCCGATACATCATTTCCTGCCGTTACATCGTTTACAGCAGTTACATTATTACCTGCGTTTACGTCAGTTCCAGCATCTACAGAACCAGTCGCGTCAACGTTTCTTCCAGCGATTAAATCGCGAGTTGCGTCAACGTCGTTGCCCGCATTAACATTATTACCTGCATTAACATCAACAGTTGCAGCAACATCGTTGCCTGCGGTTACATCAGTCGTTGCTTCAACGTTTCTACCTGCAGTTACATCTTGTGTCGCATTAACATCAGTTCCTGCATCGACAGTAGTGCCTGCACTAACAGAACCAGTTGCTGATACATTGTTTCCTGCTACTACATTATTTGTAGCATTAACATTTCTGCCTGCGTTAACATCAACAGTTGCAGCAACATCGTTAAGTGCCGATACATCATTACCAGCAGTTACGTTATTTAATGCAGCTACGCTGTTCGTCGCAGTTACATCGTTACCTGCGTTTACATTATTGCCAACAATAAAGTTATCATTTGAATCTGAATAAGCAGCATAGTTTAAAGAAGAATTTAAGAAACCGATATCGCCATTTAAAGAATATAATCTTCTGTTAGTACCAGTTACATCAAAGTCGATATAAGCTTCGCCATCACCATCGCCTATCGTTAATCCGCCTTCGATGGTAATATTACCAGTTGCAGTATCGTCAGCGTCAGCTCTTAAGAATTGTTCAGCTTGAAGTCCGTCTACAGTGTCCGCATCGAAACCATTACCTGCGCCTTCGTCGGCAGTTGTAATAATACGACCTAAGTCAGTACCAGCAGAATTTAATTTAAAGTAGCCGTTTGTTTCGTCCCATATCATTGACGAATTTGTTTCTGTGCCACGCTCTACTTCAAAACCAGAATNTTCTGTAGGTGTACCTGTAACATCAGANTTGAGAGTGATAATGTTATCAGATATAAGAACAGTTTCAGTATTGACAGTTGTAGTTGTACCAGATACAGTAAGGTCACCAGTAATAGTTAAATTACCGTCCATTGTATCATCAGTATCACTACGTAAGAATTGAGAAGCTTGAAGACCATCTACAGTATCAGCATCTAAACCATTACCTGCACCTTCATCGGCAGTTGTAAGGATTCTGCTGCCGTCAATAGTAGTAAGACCAGTGAAGGCATTTGCTACGCTCGTAATATCAAAACGATCATTTCCATCATATTGGAAAGTTAGGCCGTTCGTGTTATCGTGAAAGATAATACCATTATCACGGTCACTATTAAAGATGCCATAATCGCCTGATCCTACATTTTTAATTTGTAGTGAATCAGCAGAACCTTTAAATTCTGCGATAATAGCACTGCCTAAATGGCCAGCGGTGTTTTGAACAAATAGTGCAGGTTCACTTCCAGTAGGATGGTTAATTGTAACTTTGCCATTAAGATCTGAACTACCAGTCACCTGAAGTTTATCAACTCCATTGTCCGTAGTAGATCCAATGACTGCGTTTTCAGGCGTCAATATGCCGTTCTTGGCTATAAACTTTTTATCGTTGGCCATTCGGTTCACTCTCCCCAGTTTGGCTTATACTAAAAATAATATGTTTTAAAATGAAATCAGTGTTGAGATAATCTTATAATCTATTTGATTTCCGTTGGCCGGTGTTACTGCTATTATTACATTCCCGCCAGTTAAAGATATCTCATATTCTGCTAAACTTTCGTCGGTATACACTGTTCCGTATTCCGTAGCTGAGGCAGTTGTGCCATCATGCGCTATAAGCATTTTTGTTATATGTCTATTTATACCTTGCTTCGCAATAAGAACGACCTCAGCCGTACCAAAACTNGTGGCGTTNAATGTAAATATATCTGTTTCGAAAATTGATGATGTTGTAGCCGAATCGTTAACTATAGAAGATTGTGTTTGATTTATATCTCCATTTATAGTTACATTATTATTGGCTTCTAATTCACCTTGTATTAACACAGATGAATTTAAAGTGGTTGTTCCGTTTACAGCAAAATTACCAGTTACAGTATCGCCTGTAACATTGACGTATCGAGTATCAGCTTCTGCAGTTGTATAGAAATCCAAATCCCTAGTAGATCTTGCAGTGACGTGGCCATATGTGTCAAAAGTTAGGCTATCAATTACAGTCTTGCCACTAGTATCAACATTGGTTACGCTCGATGTGTCGGCGTGGCCTATTGTAATTTCAGTGTTGCCAATTTGATTGAGCGTAAAATTACCACCGCCAGTTAATCCATTGCCTGCGGTAATCGTAATTTGATCATCTGAAACATAAGAAGTAACAACATTATTGGCATAATCAAAGAAATCTTGACTTGTGTATCCATCAAGCAAGTCTGAATCTAAACCAGAGCCAGTGCCGTCTACCGTTTTAATTTGATTTAATAAATCTGTCGCCGAAGGAGTATTAGTAAAGTTGCCATAATCTAAATAATACGCACCTTGCTGCCCATCAAGTAAATCTGCATCAAGACCCGATCCTGTACCATCAACGGTAAGCAAATCAGTAAGTAGATCACTTGCGGTTGGCGTATTAGAAAAATTGTCATAATCTAAATAATATGTACCTTCTTGACCGTCTAGTAAATCAGCATCAAGGCCTGAACCTGCGCCATCTACAGTAAGCAAATCAGTAAGTAAATCTGTCGCTGAAGGAGTATTGGTAAAGTTATCGTAATCAAGATAATAAGAGCCTTCTTGACCGTCTAAAAGATCGGAGTCAATGCCAGATCCGGTACCATCAATTGATGTTATGTCAGTTAATAAAGCAGCCGTATTCGTAAAGTTGCCATAATTAAGATAATAAGTACCTTCTTGTCCGTCTAGTAAATCGGAATCAAGACCAGATCCTGTACCATCAACTGCTTTAATTTGATTTAGAACATCTGTATCTGTAGGAGTATTAGAGAAATTATCATAGTCAAGATAATAAGATCCTTCTTGACCATCTAAAAGATCTGAATCTAACTGAGAACCCGTACCATCAACTGTTTTAATTTGATTTAAAACATCAGTAGCTGTTGGAGTATTATCAAAATTATCGTAATCTAAATAAAATGCGCTGTTTGCGCCATCTAAAAGATCTGCGTCTAGGCCAGAACCTGCGCCATCAACTGTCTTAATTTGATTTAATACTTCGGATGCAGTAGGGGTATTTGTTAGATTATCGTAATCAAGATAATATGTTCCTTCTTGACCATCAAGTAAATCTGCATCAAGACCTGATCCTGTCCCATCTACAGTTTTTATGTCTGTTAATAGATCACTAGGTGTTGGCGTGTTCGTAAAGTTGTCATAATCGAGGTAATAAGTACCTTCTTGGCCGTCTAATAAATCTGAATCTAATTCAGAACCTGCACCATCTACAGTTTTTATTGCATCTAAGATTTCAGTTGGAGTTTGATCTCCAGTTGCACCTGATTCTATTCCGTCTAATTTTGCGCCATCTACAGAAACATCACGACCATCAACTAAACCTGCTACCGCGATATTAGAAAAGTTTGTATTCGCGCCAAACGTAGAAATGTTTGTATTGAAAACGCTTCCGTCAGCTGTTTCTATCGTATAAGTATTATTCGCATTATACCAAGTAGTTGATGTTACTGCAGCTATGTCAATTCCAGATGCAGACGTTAAACGACCATCTTCATCAACAGTAAAGGAAGCTATTTGCGTTGAAGAACCATAAGTTCCTGCAGTTATACCGGTATTTGCTAATTCTGTCTGTACTGTAACCGCGCCATTTGCGGAGATTGCATTGCCTGTTACTTTACCTTCAAGTGTAACTTCTATAGATGCGTCTGGTACATTGGTAAAATTATCGTAATCTAGGTAATAAGATCCTTCTTGGCCATCAAGCAAATCAGAATCAAGACTAGATCCTGCACCGTCAACAGTTTTAATTTGGTTTAAAACATCAGTTGCAGAAGGAGTGTTAGTAAAATTATCATAGTCAAGATAATAGGTACCTTCTTGGCCGTCTAAAAGATCAGAGTCAAGGCCTGAACCTGCGCCATCTACATTTATGACTTGGTCAATAATATCTTGGTCAGAAGGGGTATTTGTAAGGTTAGTATAATCTGTATAATAAGAACTATTTTCGCCGTCAAGCAAGTCGGCATCAAGGCCTGAACCTGCACCGTCTACAGTTTTAATTTGATTTAAAACATCAGTTGCAGAAGGAGTGTTCGTAAAGTTATCATAATCTAAATAGTAAGTACCTTCTTGACCATCTAGTGTATCTGAATCTAAACCGTTACCTGCACCTACATCACCAGTTGTTAAAATACGACCAGTTGTACCACCTGACGCAATTTCCCATTGACCTAAACTTTCGTTCCATTGTAAAACAACATTAGATTCTGTTCCTCTCTCAACTTCAATTCCTGCGCTTTCAGTTGGCGTGCCAGTTGCATCTGAATTTAAAGTAAGGATATTATCAGAAATTAATATTTCTTGTGTGTTGACGTATGTGGTATTTCCGGAAACAGTCAAATCACCGGTGATTGTTAAATCGCCATCAAAGGTATCATTTTCATCAGATCTTAAGAATTGAGAAGAATCAATTCCATCTAATAAATCGGCGTCTAGTCCAGAACCCGTACCATCTACAGTTTTTAATAGTGCTAACAAATCAGCTGCGTCTGGGCTAACTTCCCTAACGACAGGTGCTGTATTTGCATCTATTTGCTGCTTGAAAAAGACTTTGCCATCGGCCGTATTAACCGCTAATTCACCAAACTCCAGTTGTTCTGGCGTAGGTACGCGGCCGGCTACATCGCTTTTTCTTAATATGATCGTAGTCGACATTTACGCTTATTCCCTAATTCTTTATTATTCTATTTATCGGTTAAAAGGTTCCGCCTTCGATGCGAGTTACCGTAACCTCCCCTGATGTTACATTAAAGTTACTAGCTGCGAAAGATGCGATACCTTTATTTGTATCAGTTGCCAATTCACCACTTATCACTATGGAATTGCTTACAACTGAAGTATTAATACCTTCACCACTTAGTACAGATAATGTTTCTCCGAGGTTAACTGGATTTGAAGTTCCAGTATCAGCATTTAATGTGATATAAGAGTTTAATATTTTATCGTTAGTGATTCCATTATCTTTTACTTGTAATATATCACTAGCAATTTCTATTGTACTATCATCAACATTTACATCGAATGTTTGAGTTAAAGATGTATATGTTAAACCGTCCCCACCAACGAACGATGAAACTGAAGTATCAATTGCATCATCTATTTCAGTATCAACATAACTCTTAGTTGCAGCATCGTCTGTTTGTGTAGGTTCTGCCAATCCACCAATTCTTGATGAACTTACATCAATGAATGCGCTTCCTGGGTTTAAAGTAAGATCATTATTCGTTACGATAGAATCAGAATCAATGATTAAATTATTAGCAAATTGTATAGTATCTTCTATTGCTAATTGTTTTAAGTATGAATCTGCACCTGAAGGATTTAGTAAATACGTTTGATGATCGAAATCTATAAATCTTTGCGCAAGTACATCACCTCTTTCAACAACCCAGTTACTCGTATCTCTTTCTGCGTAAGTAGCAAAGTTAAATGTACTATTTAAGAAACCGAGTTTACCTTCTGTACCATACATAAATGTAGAACCAGACGTGCTATCTTGGAATTCAACTTGAGATACACTACCGCCATAACCTACTTGTAAACCACTTATACGCGATACGCCAGCAGGATCTACGTAATAATTAGGATCATTTGCGTCAACAAATCTAGGAGCACTAATATTACCTGATAAAGCACCGCCAGTCAGTTTTAAATATCTGAAATCAAAATCAGTCGCGGAATGAGATTGAACATGACCAAACTCATCAAACGTTAATGCAGTGATTGCTTGACTTGCTACTTGATAAGTGGTATCGTTAACACTTGATGTATCACCGTGGCGAATATCTAAAATAGATCCAGCTTCAATTGTTCCATTAACATCGATACCAGTATTTGCTATTACTTGCTCTACATAGTCTGTTGTAATATCAACAGTTATAGTCGTGTTAGAATTTCTATATACTTGAGCAGTACCATCAACATCGCCATCTAAAGTAATATCATAGCTTCTTGCGTATAAGTTAATCTTTCCGTCTACGAAATCATTTTCAGCAATAATACCGTCTTCAATATTAAATCTAAACATTTCTTGAACGGTATCTTGGATTGATTCTGTAAAGTCAACAACCGCGTTAGATGATACTGATAATGGGATATTTACAGCAGATACGACACGACCAAATTCATCAACCGTAACCTTAGGAACAAATCCGTCTTCTCCATATATGCCAGTATCGACAGGAATAGATCGTAAACCTATTGTTACTTCATTGTTAGAAAGGTCATAATCTGTTACTTGTAATGTCGGGTCGACTGCTATAGACGGAGCGCCAGATAATAAAGATAATACATTATTATTAGATCCGTCTCTTACAACAAAATCTCTTTCATAAGTATTTTCTAAATAATTTTTAGTAACTGCATCTGAACTATTGACAGGCTCAGCCAACTGTGTTATAATAGTATTACCAACATCAAATAAACCATCTATGTCAAATACAAGGTTATTACCATTATCAGTTGATATTGCACCCGTGTTTGAAACAAAGAATTGTTTTTGACCGGCGGTAAAGAATTGAAGTTCATCATTATCTGCGCCAGCAGATGATTCTGCTGATATAAACGTATCACCATCTGTATCAATTACACCACCTACTCCAGTCCATGCAGAACCGTCGTATGCTTCAAATCTAGCATCATCAGTATTATAACGAATCATTCCAATTGAAGCAGTTGGTCTTTCAGCTGTTGAACCAGTAGGTAAAGTAATAGCACCCGATAAATCAAAATTCACAACATCAGTATTACTTAATATAGTACCAACATTTAATTTATTCCAATTTTTAGCTGAGCTACCAAGATTAAACGTTGCATCTGTATCAGGTATTAAATGACTTTCAAATTCAGCGGCTACGGTAATAGAATCTGTATCTTGATCACCTAGTGTAAGATTACCACCGACTGTCACAATACCATCTATTGTAACATTACCTGATATATTGGTGTCGCCAGTTGCAGAATTTATAGTAAATTTATTTAAAGAATTACCATATGAAAATAACGATTGTGATAATCTTAAAGTTTCAGTACCACCGACAAAGAATCTTAATTCATCATTATCCGCACCAGGGCTAGTCTCTGCTTCGATGTAAGTATCTTGGTCAACGTCTTTCACGCCACCCAAACTTGCCCACGCAGCACCGCTATAACCTTCGAATACACCATCTGACGAATTGAATCTTACAAGACCTGCTTCCAAATTAGACGGTCTTTCAGCAAATGTTCCAACCGGTACTTTAATTGCGCCGGTGGTATCAATGCTTATTACATCATTTGTTTCACTTGTAATCGAACCTTCTAAAGTAAGATTATCGGCTATCGTTACATTTGCATTGAATGTAGAAATTGTGTTTGCGGTAAATTCTGTTCCATCAAATGATAATGAAGTATTACTTTGTAAAACACCACCTTCACCTATGAATACTAATGTATTTGCTGATAAATTACCGACTGATAAACTATCACCACTTAAACCACCACTCGTAGAGAAATCACCATCAATGGTAAATCCACCATTAAGTATTAAGTTTACGCCATCAAATTGTAATAGATCAGAAACTTCAATTGCACCGCCAGGGCCGGTTAACACAATTCTTTGTGGCGTTAACGAAGAAATTCTAAGATCTTGTGTAGTTAATTGCGACCCATCAAATGTTAGATTTTCGTCAGAATCAAACGTACCGCCAGGGCCACCTAATACAATCGCACCATCTTGTACGGAGTCTACACTCAAGTTTCCAAACGTACCTGTACCGCCTGCAGTAATATCTCCGATGATATCTAATTCATCTGCAATTACGTCAGCTGTAATATTTAATACGCTGCCATCAAAAGATAAACCACTATTCGTTTGTAGCGAACCATTCGGCCCAGTGAATACTACTTTACTTTGTGCTAAATCAGATACACTTAAACTTTGAATAGAAGCATCGCTTTCAACAACGAGATCTTCTGTTACTCGTAAAGTACTTCCATTAAATTGTAGTATATCAGAGGTTAATAATTCACCATCATCGCCTACATATACAATTCTATCTTTATCTAAATTTGTTATATTTGCGCTTGATAATTCAGCGCCATTTAATGTAATAATTTTGCCAACGGTATCAATATTACCAGTGACATAATTCATTGTAATACGATCTAACGTTTGACCGAAATTGAAATTACCAAATCTATCTAATCTTAATCTATGAGTGTTAGCGGTATAGAAATTTAATTCATCTTCATCAGACCCAGCAGATGTTTCTGCAGTGATATAAGTATCTTTATCAATATCTGATATGTTACCACCGAGGCCATTCCAAGCGGATCCATCGAACCCCTCAAAGCGATAATCGTCTATATTAAAACGTATTGTACCAATTACATTAGCAGGTCTTTGACTTGTATCGCCAACTGGTACTTTAATACCGCCATACATATCAAAATCAATAGTACCAACATTACTCGTCAAACTACGAATATGTAATTCATTCCAATCTTTTACAGTTGAACCTAAATTATACGTAGCATTAGTATTTGGAATTAAATGGCTTTCAAAGTCTGCAGCAACTGTAATAGAGTCAGTTGGTTGGTCACCTAACGTAATATTACCGGCAACAGTTACAACACCATCTACACTTAAATTACCAGCTATGCTAGTATCACCAGTAAATGCGTCGATAGTAAATTTATTTAGATTATCACCAAAGCGAAATTCGCTTGAAGAAATATTAAGTAATTGGTTATCAGCAATTACAAACTTTAATTCGTCGTTATCAGACCCAGGAGATGTTTCAGCAGTGATATAAGTATCTTGGTCTGCATCAATTACACCACCTAATCCAGTCCAAGTGGTGCCATTATATGCTTCAAATCTAGAATCGGATGTATTGAAACGAATCATCCCACTTTCAGGGGATGGTCTTTCAGAATTATTACCTTTTGGTAAAATAATTGCGCCAGAACTATTGACATCTAGCACATTTGTTGTTATAATAATATTATCAACTAAACTATTAATAGATTCTAACGTTACATTGTAATCTAATTCAAATTCAGTATCATTTAAAGATAAACCTCTTCCTGCAGTAAAAGTACCTTCACCTTGGAATTGATTGTAAGTAATATCATCAGAACCTAGAACAAAGTTTTTAGAATCAGTTACACTCGCAACCCATCCTGTATCTTTATTATTATCACCATTCGTAACAAACACAAAAGAAGCAATGATTTCTTGTTCTTCATTTGAATATTCAGATCTTTTAAATATCCAAGGATCGACGTGATTACCTTCATCTATTAATACGTACTTGCCATTTTCATTGCTATTAGTTTGATCTTTTACTAACAATGTATCGCCAATAGACCAATTATCAACACCATCTATTTCTAATGTATTGTTGATATTTGAAGGAATAGAAATAGTATCTTCAGCACCTGCAGTATAAGTTGCATTTAAGTCTGCAGTTGTTGCACCATGAACAGAATACTTTTTAATTAAATCTAATGCTAGGTTATCAACATATCTTTTGTTAGTCGCATCGGTATCTAATACAGGATCAACAACATCTAATAAATCATTTTCTAAATTCGTTAATTCTTGTTCTAGATAAGTTTTATTAATAGCATCAGAATTGTCTACTGGTGTGCCAACACCAGATATTCTAGATCCATTTGCGTCAATTAAGTTATTATCAGAGAAAAGTTCTAAATTACCTAAGCTACTAATTTGATCGCCAGATAATATAATATCACCAACTTCTAAAGATGTCAACTCTTCAAGAGAATTAACTGTATCACCAAGATTGATTGATGTATTACCAATTACGAATTCTTGTGATGAAATGAAACCAGAGTTTGCGATGAAATTGTTTGAATTAAATGCAGCAATACCTTTATCGGATAAAGTTGCATCTACACTTGTCACATTAATAGTAACATCTTGAGAACCATCGAATGATGCACTACCTTCTGCGTCACCAGAGATTGTAATTGTTCTAGGAGTTTCTAATTGGGAAGCAAATTCAATTGTGTTGTTAGAAGCAAATGCGGTAATATGACCAAAATCATCTATAGATATATTTTGTATGAAATAACCGACTTCGTTGTTTGTAGATTCTGCTGATGAAGTATTTGCGTGGTGTATAACAAGGTTAGCACCTTCTACTGATGTATTACCAGATACGATAATCCCATCACCTGCGAAGATGTTCTCTACATAATTTCCTGTAGTGTCAACACCTAGTGCGACAGAATCTGGAACTATGACTGGTCTTTTTTCACCAGCAGCCACGATAGGTGTTGATGTCTCTTGTTTTGGTACTGCTCTAATTGCTTTAGAACCACCAACTTTGACTTTGATGCTCATTAAACCTCCGTGATTGTATCTACCACGAACGCTAACCCTTCAACAACTTTCGTCAATTCACCGGTTGGTTTTCTCATAATAACATCGTACTGGTATTTCCCAGGCTTGAAAGAAGCAGTCTGTTCGTCGGTTAGAACAAGAGTGATGTCGTTACCACTTTTCTCTATTGCGAAATTCAACAAAGTAGTGGTTGAATATATTTTTTTCATGCTGGCAAAAAAGTCATATGTACTTATTACCAACTCGTCGTCGTCAGCGTCGAACATCTCTATGGTTGTTCTGAAGTCTGTACCTTGATCTATGTAAATGTTTGCTCTGGATGCCATGTTGAATTCTCTTTTTAATTCTATTTATAAAAAAAGGGCAACGAAGACGAAGCCCTCTTTCATTTATTATTGCGAATTAAAGTTTCTTCAGTTTTTCAACTTCAGCCGATAATTCCTTCACTGCTTCGATAAGAACGGAAACCATGTTAGCATAAGCAACTGATTTAATACCTTCTTTATCTTCTCTTACCAGCTCAGGTAATATTTCTTCAACTTCCTGTGCGATAACACCTACTTTTCTATCTTCTTCGCCGATCTTGTTATAATAAACACCACGTAGATTGTTTACTTTATCAAGCGCGGAATCAATAGTATAAACGTTTTCTTTAACTCTCGCATCAGATAAACTGTTGAAGTCTCCTCCTGCGATAATATCACCACTGGCAAATAAATCGCCACCCATTACCACACCTGCATCCCAAGAAGCGCCATTATCTTCAGGGAAAATTGAGAATATATCGGTTCCAGCAGCGTTTCTAAATCTGAATGAATCAGTGGATGCCAATGGATCGAATCTTAATTCGCCTGACGTATTATCCCATGATATAGTAATATCTTCGTCAGTACCAAAATATAACGGAATACTATCATTAAATCTAAAAGAGTTAGCTGATTGAATATTGACAGCGGTACCATCGAAACCACCGAGAGAGTTACCTGTTATCGTACCAACAACATTAAGGTTACCTTCTACCTGTAAGTTTTCAACTGTTAACTCGTCATTTGTTGCAGTGTAAATAAAGTTAGCTTCACCACCTGGGTTTGGACCGGTTGTACCATATAGTTGTCTCGGACCAGAACCTGCTTCAATAAATGGTATGAACATTGCAGTTGATTGTAATGAAGTTAGGTAAATGTTTTCTACATCAATTTCACCAGCATCACCACCACCACCGTCAGCACCTTGCGGTCCAATTAAACCTTGTATGCCGTCAGCACCTTGTGGACCAGCAGGACCTTGTGCACCGTCTTCACCGTCAACACCATCAACACCGAGAGCACCTGCAGAACCTTGAATACCAGTGAAACCTTGAATACCGTAGTTACCCTGAATACCGGTTGTACCTTGCGGTCCTATAGCACCATCTTGGCCATCAATACCGTTAGCACCATCAATACCTTGTGCACCTTGGAAACCTCTAGGACCTTGAGTACCCCCAACACCATCGGATCCAGCAGAACCTTGAGCACCTTGGAAACCACGATAACCTTGAACACCTAAACCGCCTGATTCGCCAGTAAAACCTTGGAAACCGCGAGCACCTTGTGAACCTTCGCCAATAGGACCTTGGAGACCTTGGTCACCATTTTCACCAGCTGTACCTTGAGGACCACGAGCACCTTGAATACCATTTCCGTCATTACCAGCTATACCTTGTGCACCAAATGGACCTTGTATACCCTGTATACCTTGGAGACCTTGTTCACCGGCGCCAGCAGCACCTTGGAAACCTAAATCACCTTGTACGCCTTGAGGACCAGTAGCACCTTGGGCACCACCTCCCCCATCAGGACCTTGAAGACCTATAGGACCTTGTGGGCCAGCTTCGCCTTGAGCACCTGGTGCACCTTCACCGGTAAGACCTTGGAAACCTTGTGTACCTTGAACACCTTGGGCGCCAGTTTCACCTTGTAAACCAGCTCCTGGGACACCTTGAATACCCAATGGGCCTTGAACACCTTGAACACCTTGAACACCAGGGTCACCAGCACCGCGAGTACCTTGAACACCTTGGAAACCTAATGGACCTTGGATACCTTCGCCAATTTCCCCTTGGAAACCTAAATTACCTTGGATACCTTGAAGACCTTGGGTACCTTGCGGACCATCAGCACCAACACCAGGACCACCTTGAATACCTTGGAAACCTTGATTACCTTGAACACCTTGTGCCCCTGTACCACGACCACCTTGGAGTCCTTGAGTACCTTGGAAACCTAAACCACCTTGAATACCAGTATTACCAGAACCACCTTGGACACCTTGAATACCTTGTGTACCTTGAGATCCTAGTACACCGTCAACACCAGCAATACCTTGAATACCTTGGAAACCACGTTCACCTTGAAGACCTTGTTCGCCGCCTTCACCTTCTTCACCGCGGAAACCTTGCGTACCTTGAATACCTTGAATACCTTGTGGACCATCGGCTCCGGTATCACCTGGTTGTCCATCTAAACCGGCATCACCAGTTGTACCTTGAACACCTTGGAATCCTCTTTCGCCTTGAACACCTTGGATACCTTGCGCGCCTAATGCCCCAACGAAACCAGATTCACCTTGGAAACCACGTTCACCTTGAACGCCTTGAGGTCCTTGAGAACCTTGAATACCTTGAGTGCCTTGTAATCCCTGAACGCCTAAATTACCTTGAATACCTTGAGAACCAGTAGCACCTTGAGCGCCAGTACCTCTTTCACCTTGAAGTCCTTGGAATCCCTGAGTACCTTGAACACCTTGAGTGCCTTGGAAACCTTGAATACCTTGGAAACCACGATCACCTGTACGAGTAAACGAAATGATTAAACCGTCGCCATCATCAAATCCAGATACAGAACCACTTGTATAATTTAAAGTAAAGTCAAAGTAACCAGATTTTTCAGCAACATCGCTAAACTCATAAACCGCAAACAATGAAGGTTGTGCTTTATCTGTTACTACGATATGACCTTTTACTGCAGATAAAGGTTCACCTGTTGATCTAAAGAAAGCTTCTAAAGATGTGAAATTTATATCTCTATCATCAATATACAANCCAGTAGCTGAAGATAATGTTGAATTATCAAATCTTACGTTACCAACACCAGGATCAGAATCAGTAGTAGAATCGCTNTAGTTATATTCAAATGTTAGACCNCCGAATGTACCTGGGCCACCTTGAATACCTTGAACACCTTGAGTTCCTTGTGGACCTTGCGGACCAATAGGACCTAAATCGCTAATTGATAATATGCCAACCATTGCTGTATGATTAGAACATTGATAATATAAAGTATCTGGCGCATCAGAAGGTACTCTAAAAAATAACTTGCCATTTTCAACGCCTTGCCCAGAAACACCATCATCATAACGATCGCCTGTTCCTGTACCAGGGTCAGTCTTAATAAAGAATGGATGACCTGTTGCTGCTACAGTAAATACGTAAGAGAATCCTCTTAATAATCTAAGAGTAGGATTACCGCTAACGCCATCTACAATCCAATCAGAATTACCATTATTTGAAACTGCATAATCTCGAGAACCTTCAATACCTTGAACACCCTGAGAACCCTGCAGTCCTTGTAAACCTTGAAGACCTTGGGCACCCTGTAGTCCTTGAAGACCTTGTAGTCCTTGGAAACCTTGCATACCCTGTACGCCTTGCGGACCNNGTTCACCGATATNACCAGCTTTTGAGAATGTAACAATAACNTTAGAATCAGTTGTAAAGTCTGCAGATGTTGCACTTCCTGACAAATATGNTACGAATATTGCCCAAGAACCTAACCCTTCTTGCAGATCAGATATTTCATAAGTTGCATATTTAGTTACATCGTCTTGTTCAACTATTCTTATGAAACCTTTAACTGGGTTTGTACCTACGTCAATAGAATTTAAAATACCTTGTATGTCGGTACCATTTCTATCGTCATCACTGATAGTAATTCTATCACCGATTGTTAGGTTTGAATTATTGACTTTTACTTCACCGGTATTAGCAGGGAATGTATCAGTTGCTGGGTTGAAAGTAAATTCAAAGGATAAACCACCAAAGATACCAGTTGTACCCTGTAGTCCTTGAACACCTTGGAATCCTTGAGTACCTTGAACACCCTGTGGACCTTGTGGTCCTTGTAGACCCTGAACACCTTGTAGTCCTTGAAGACCTTGCATACCTTGAACGCCTTGTGCGCCAGTATTACCGGAAGGTACGAAAGTAATGACAGTATCTGGCCCATGATCAGATAAAACGTTATCCCAATTATCTAAAGGAACTGCACCTGATGCAATATAAGAAACTGAAAATTTAGCCCAGTTCTTAGATACGCTATCCCATGTTACATCACTAACTTCATATATTACAAAATGGTGACCAGCAGGGCCATCATTATCAGCAGAACTTTCAATAACCATCGTAAACTTACGAGGACCGTCGATTGCGTCTAACCAATCATATAATTCGTCTAATTGATTTGAATATTGATTATTAGGAATATCGTCAATTGCTAATGTAGTTGCAGTCGATATATCATTAGAATCTATTTTCCAGCTTCTTGCAGTTGGAGCTACATCTGTATCGCGATCATCGTCAAATAAGAATTCATATGTTATACCACCATGATCTCCGGTATGACCTTGCAGTCCTTGTAAACCTTGAAGACCTTGAATACCAGTCGTTCCTTGAGGTCCTTGTAACCCTTGTACTCCTTGTAGTCCTTGGAAACCCTGAACACCTTGAACGCCCTGAAGACCTTGTAAACCCTGTGGACCTTGAACTCCTTGNACACCTTGGAATCCTTGAGTACCCTGAATGCCTTGAGTNCCTTGTGGNCCCTGAGAACCTTGTACTCCTTGCAGACCTTGGAANCCTTGTACACCTTGGACGCCTTGTGAACCTTGAACACCTTGGGTACCNTGTCCACCTTGGACGCCTTGNGAACCTTGCATTCCTTGGATACCTTGAGTACCTTGAACGCCTTGGTCACCAGTTCTTATAAACGATATACGGAAGTCTGAGTTATTTGGAAAGCTTTGACCTGCTACTAAAGAAGTAACATTTATTGTATGATATCCAGTTGCGGCATCTCCAACTAAAGAACCACTTGTAACTTCAAATAAAGCATAAGTGTAAGCATCCGACGCATCAGATAATTTTAAATAGCCTTTATTTGTTGGGTTAGTAGAAGCATAGAATCCAGCAAGTAGATCATTAATTACAACACTGTCTCTATCTTCAACATCGATATAAAGTTGTGTTGCATCGCCCAACACAGCATTGTTACCTTTTAAGAAACCTGCTGTCGGGTCTGAATTTGTAATATCAGTTTGGTTGTAAGTATACTCAAATGTTACACCACCATATTCNCCGGTATAACCTTGAAGACCTTGTAGTCCTTGAACACCTTGAGAACCAATGAAACCTTGTAGACCTTGAACGCCTTGAAGACCTTGAATTCCTTGTGTACCTTGCGAACCTTGGAAACCCTGTTCACCTTGAATACCTTGGTCACCACTTAGCGAGAAAGATAAAGCGACTGGATACATGTAAGTAGTTGGACCGATAATTTCTACGAAGTCCGATTTAACCGCACTACCATCAATATAAGTTATTTCAAATTCAAAATAACCAATTTCTTCTGTAACTTCCTGTATTGAAAAGAAAGCAAATTTAGAAGGATTTGATAATAATGTTATCTTTATGAACGCTTTATTTTCTGAATCGGGTTCATCTAGAGCTCTTAGGAACCCTTGGACATCCACATCGTTGATCTGTTCATCATCAATCCACATGCGAGTAGAAAGAGATAGATCATTGTTATTAAGTATGAAATTACCTGTGCCTGGGTCAGATTCTACTACATCAATTAGTTGTCTATATTCTAAAGTTAATCCTGAATTAACACCAGTGAAACCTTGTAAACCTTGAAGACCTTGGACACCTTGGAATGCTTGCGGTCCTTGAATACCTTGAAGACCTTGGAAACCAATTGCACCTTGAATACCTAAGTCGCCTTGGATACCACGGAACCCTTGAACGCCACGATAACCTTGAGTACCTTGGAAACCTAAATCACCTTGAACGCCCTGGACACCTTGAATGCCTTGAATACCTTGGAAACCACGATAACCACGTTCACCTTGAATACCTTCGTAACCTATTGCACCTTGTACACCTTGGTTACCTTGGACACCTTGAAGACCTTGTTCGCCTCTAAACGATCCGATATTAATCCAGTTAGTACCATCCCAAATCCACAGTTCTTGATCTGTTTCATCAATAACACCTTCACCGATAGTAGCAGTTGGAAATTGTGTTTGTAAATAAGCGTCTGGATCTCCAGTTGTATCTACATCAGCAACTGATCCAATAATAGTAAAACCAGGGCCATAATCACCTTGAACACCCTGTGTACCTTGTGCACCTTGAATACCAGTTGTACCTTGTGCACCAGATATCTCGAGCCAATCTATGCCATTAGAGTATCTTATTTCGCCGGTGGTAGTATAAACCATTGCACCTTCAAACGGCGCAGGATCTAATTGGATAGGAAATTGTTGCGGGACACCTTGCCCTAATAGTTGCGTTTTACCGCCTAGCGTCTTGAGTCTACTCGACATCATCTTCCTCCGACTGACCTAAGGTGAATGATAACGTTGCGTGTAAAGCGTAATCAGTATCACTCATTATTTCTAGTGTATCACCAGTTTTAAAGAATTGACCATTTAACGGAATTGGAATTGTATCATAACTTGGAACCTGCATATTTCTTACCATGTAATATGTAGTATTTTCTAAGTTTCTGTATACTCTAACATCAAGAGATGCAGTATTTGCAGTAGTGTTACATACAATAAGTGGACTGATAACTTCACCAACACCTGGCTCAACTGTTGTCGATCCACCAAAAACAAGTTCCGGAACCTCATAGTTTGGCACGTCAATCACCACTTGCCAATTCGTAGTAACGTATAGATTTTTGGCGACCGGTTTTGCGTCCGGCGCCTGTGATGTTGTTATAGTTGTGATATTAGTGTTTGCCATTATTCCGTTGCCTTATATGATTGCTCTACTGTTAGATGCACGTCTCGCGAGTTTTCTTACCGATGACGTAAATGGTCTACCTTCAATTCGACCAGTTCTACCATTAATTCTTAATCCTCTTGCGAAGTATTGGTTATTCAATTCATCAGCACCTGACCAACGAATACGACCACCATCTTCCGAGAGTACGGATGCTTTAGCTGAAATAGCAGCACCCAAGTTTCTAAAGTTTAGAGGAAGCGCCGTTCTGTTAACACCTGCCGATGCACCGTTAAACTGGTGGGCAATTGACTCAACTAATGAACCAAATGTTAACGTTTCAGGAACTAATACATTGTCAATTAACGCTTCGTTAAATAAAGCTTCAATCATAGCATCGTGAGCAGCATCAGGAGTATATTCTGACTTAATGAAATCTCTCATACGTTGCCACGATTTATAGAATGCTTGTAATAACGCAGTATTGTTAGCGCCATCGTTAACCCAAGTTGTTCCATTCCAATAATAAACGTCTCCGGAATATTTATTCGTGGTGATGTCAGCTGCTACAATGTAAGCATGATTTGGTTTTTTCTCAGTTATATCCTGTAAGTCAGCAATTTGATTTACAGTTCCTTTATATTTTAACCCTTGTGTTTGTGGATTAAATACTGGGAATACATGAGTTCCATCATAATCAAACAATGAAGAAACAAAAGTTCTTGTAGCTTTCTGAGATCCATACTCGTCAAATGCTGCATTGAAGTATCTAAAGTCATTGGCAATAGATTTAATTAAGTTTGTTGCATCGCGTCTTGTTAAATTAATATCAACGAACTCATATTCGGCATTAACAAATCTTACAACTTCCATCGCAAGGTTATTACGAATTCTTAAATTATTCAATACAGTTTTAGC
>JGI26083J51738_10000429_pt1 | contig 23184 bp, 17 predicted proteins | sample SaaInl85LU_5_DNA_FD_51738 | JGI IMG/M metagenome (IMG submission 51738)
ACCCGATTAGGCTATTCCGTGAATCGAATATGCCTAATGAGCTGCGCGGTCTCAGGAGCATGTTGGTCGCAATACACAGGCGCTTCTTTGATCAGACCTATGAATTACGAAATTTTAGTCCTTGCCGAGAGTCAGGTTGCCGTCGATGAAGCCGCCCTTCAATAGCCAGCTACCGTCCACTTTTATCAAAAGGTAGACAACATCTGCAGTCGATATCGGCAGTCCACCCTCGCTATATCGCGAAAAATTAATACTCACCATCGCAGACATATCGTCCTGATAAATCAAGTCGCTCTTGTGAATGCGAGAATAAGACCAGCCCGATGCTTTTATTCCATCAAAGTCCACTGCATCTCCATATTTGGAGTACACACTAGCCTTGCCCGCTCTTACAAAAATAAAGGGTTCACCAGACAACGCGTTAAGCGCCGCCCTATCCATGTTATTGAACGACTCGAAATAATTTTCCACCACCGTTTGGGGCGAAATCTCGTCAGCGTTCACAAAGTGACAGTAAACAGCGAAGAATAACCATAGAAATTTCAAACTAGTCCTCCAATAACCTCAGCGATCTCTGAGCAGCTTACACCACACTACACCGCGAACTTTAACGCGCCTATACTTTTTCAGCGCGGAAATGACCGAGGGAGTTCGACCCGAGCACCGTTGCGCCAACGCCACTTTAACGCTTCATAGGAAAACACAGTGAAAACATAAAACAGGAGCGCGCGATAACAACTCGAACGTCTCCTGTGTTAAGAGGCCTATAGCATTTTTTAAATGCGCCGACAGCCGATTACAGAGTGCCCGGCAATGTCCAGCCAGCCCACCATGCAGAGCTTGCCTGGGGATCCACAGCACCCGCATAAGTCGTGTCATCAAAGAAGGCAGCGTTGAAGTCCTGAGGGTCGCCCGTACCAACATTAGGCAAAGAGAACGCTGCTTCAATCGTCGTCCAGTCTATAGCTGTTAGGCCACTTGCAGAAGCCGCCTGGGAAGCCAGCAGCGTGTTCAAGTCTGCCGGTTCAACCGTGACCGTCGTGGCGTCAATAGATACGTTCGCCAAGTCGCCACCGGCGCCGTCTGAGCCACAGTCTTGCACCCAATTGTTGAACGCAATNGTAGTCCCCACATTCGCCTCAGCCCCGTCCTGAATAATGGCACAAGCCGTAAAGGTTTGCGTCGACTCTGCCGCGACAGTGACCACCATGTTGTGGAAGAAACCACCGGACGACTTTTTGAAGTTCAGGCTGTACTCAGCGCCCGCGCCATCTTTGTCAGCAATCAAGGTGCCGTTAACAATCGTGGGCTTAGACAACCAGGCAGTGGTGCCCTCAGTGTCCATTTCAAAGCCTTCCCCGCCGCTGTTTGCAGTCTGCTTAACCAACACGTACTGCAGATTGCCCTGGAAGCCTTCATCCCAATCCACGGAATCATCGCCCGCACCTGTTACCACCAAGTGCTTAATATTGGCGGTCCCGCCGTAGTACTCAATGCCGTCGTCGAGGTTGTCATTGATCTGTATGTAATCCATTACCGTGCCAGAACCGACCGCATTGAGNGACAAACCATTAATCTCATCGCCAGTCGATAAGACAGTGCCGCCCTCGGTGATCACTACATATTTCAGCGTACCACTGCTGTCTGCGGCGTTGTCACCGCCGATAAAGTTAACAGCGCCCTCACCGTCCACGTTACACGGTGTGCTTGCACACGCGTTGTGTGGGGCAAAACCAGTCAGCTGGATACCGCCCCACTCGCCGGGGCCGGAGTAATCGGAATCGGCGGAAGAAAAAATGATCGGCGCACTCGCAGTGCCTACGGCAACCAGTTTAGAGCCACGGTTGACGTCGAGTACTGCGGCGTTCAACGGATCATTGGAAGGCAGTCCCTTAACTTCGACACCGGCGTCGATAGTCAACGTGACATTTAACACCGCATCACCGTTAGTACAGGTAGTACTGTCCGCCAGCTCGCAATTACCGTTTCCGACAATGGTTCGGCCTTCTAACTGATAGACATTGCCAGCGGTAAGACGCATATCGCTGGTGATGTTGTCGGGCAGGGTGCAAACGCCCGTTGATACTTCAGTAGTACCTGACGGGCATCCGGCTACCGGCGTATCCGGTGTCCCGACGGTTCCTTCCAGCGTCCAGCCAGCCCACCAAGCCGATGAAGCCGCCGGATCAACGGCACCGATGTAGTCAGTGGCGTCGAGAAAGTTCGCATCAGCCACTGACTCGGGCAACGAGACGTTAATCGCTGCCCAATCGAGCGGCGCGGAGAGACGTGCCGCGGAGGCCTGTGACGCGCCAAGGGAGCTGAGGTTGGCATAAACCGCGTTGATATTGGCCGAAGCACCGCTCATATCAACGGTAGCAAGTATGCCTTGGTCACCGGAGCCGTTAGCACAGTCCTGAATCCAGTTATTGAAGTACAGCGACGAGCCGACGTTGGCATCTGCGCCATCGTGGATACGAGCACAGGTAGTAAAAGTATTATCGGTCTCGCTAGACACTGTGATTACGCTATTGTGAAAGAAGCCTGCCGAGGTTTTCTTGAAGTTGAGACTGTACTCGGCTTCGCCCGCGGCTTTGTCAGCAATCACGGTAAGGTTGGCAACCGTTGGCTTAGACAAAAACGCGGTGGTGCCCTCAGTGTCCATCTCAAAAGCTTCGCCCGCAGAGTTAGCCGTTTGCTTCACAAATACGTACTGCAAATTCCCCTGATAGCCTTCGTCCCAATCGACAGAATCGTCGCCGGCACCCGTGACAACCAGGTGCTTGATATTGGCGTTACCACCATAAAATTCAACGCCGTCGTCAAGGTTATCGTTGATCTGGACGTAATCCATCACCGTGCCACCGCCAACAGCGTTAAGTGACAAGCCGTTGATTTCATCGCCGGTGGCCAACTCGGTGCCACCTTCGGTGATAACCACATACTTAAGCGTACCGCTGCTGTCAGCCGCGTTATCGCCCCCGATAAAGTTAACAGCGCCCTCGCCGTCAACATTACACGGCGTGCCATCGCACGCGTTATGTGGCGCGAAGCCACTCATCTGTAAGCCTCCCCACTCACCAGAACCCACATAGTCGTCATCAGAAGAAGAGAAAATAATGGGCGCTGTGGCCGTGCCGATTGCTACCAACTTAGATCCGCGATTCACATCGAGTACAGCGGCATTAAGAGGATCAGATGAAGGCAGTCCTTTGACTTCAACACCCGCCTCAATCGTCAGCGTGACATCGAGTACGGCATCGCCATTACTACAAGTACTTGCATCGGCTAGCTCACAGTTACCGTTACCAACAATTACGCGGCCATCCAGTTGATATTCGAACTCCGCAGTCAGCGTCATATCAGAAACAATGCGCCCGGACAGCGAACACACGCCGCTAGACACCTCGGTTGTTCCATCTGGACACGCGCCTGCAACGGGTGGCTCCTCAGGTGTGGCCGTGCCGTTATTGCCGCTTCCGCTGTTATCTATCGTAGGCGCTTCGATGTTAATCGTTGCCGAGTCACCTTCTGAGCAACCGCCGAGACCGACCAGGGCCCCTGAGGTTATAAGAGCTAATACAAGCTGCTTGTTCATTGCTTTACTCTCCACTGATTCCAATGATCTTTATAGGTCGCGCTTAATACTTAAAAACTCCAGTCAAATCCGAGTTGGAGCGTTGTTCCTTTTTCGTAGCTTTGAAAAACGCCATCACCCTGTGTGTACTCGACTTTTTCATCGAGTAAGTTTTCTATTCGCGCCTTTAACGTGGCGGAATCGCTGATGTCATAGCGAAAAACAAGATTGAGCTCGCCTCGCGGCTCTAGATAGACATCGGGGGCGCCCAATACACCAACATCGGCGATAGACTTGCCGTTTTGGTTGTAGAGCAGCGTTAACTGTTGTCCGGCACTGAGATCGTCATAGCCGATAACAAGGTTTGCGGTGTACTCGGGCTGACCCTGCAAGGCGCGCGTTAACTGATTCGCGGCCGTCACCTCTGACTCAATGTAGGCCATGTTGAAAGACACAAAGAGTGTTCGGTTGTAGTCGCTGGTCAGCAAAAATTCTTTGCGGCCATCAATTTCCATGCCGTAAAGCTCAGCCTGATCCGAATTCTGAAACGTACGGGTGTTGCCGGCGGTACCCGATGCGGGCTGCACAACCCGCTCGATAGGGTCGGACATTTCCTTGTAGAAAGCGGCAACTGACAAGCTATCTTGCTCGTTCTCGCCAAAGTACCACTCCCAACGCAGATCGAGATTGAGCACGTCCGAAATGGTGAGATCTTTGTTACCGCGAATTCGCACGTTGAACTCGTTGTCAAAATAAACCGCATTAGAGGCTTCTTTGAAGTCAGGACGCGCCACGGTTTGACTCACGGCAAAACGCAGTTGCTGCGTATCCGAGTAAAACCAATTAACACCTAAACTCGGCAACAAGCTCGCCTCATCCACAACGCCCTGGACTGGTGCACCTGTGGTGAGATCAAATGTGTCGGTGGTCTGGTCGTAGATCTCGTAGCGCGCACCGACGATAAACTGCCAGGTGGAGTCGAAGGTGTGGTCATACATTACATACGCGCTGTTGTATGACAGCTCTGCCGAGTACTCATCCGAAACGGCCGTACGAATAGCAAAAACGTAGCCGGTTCGAGCGTTATCTTGAACACCGCCGACTGGCGGCAGTGTCACGCCATTCTCGGCGGGAGTTGCTGGGCATGAGACGGCCTCATCTCCTGCGCCACAAAGGTAGATAACATCAGAGACCAACACGTTGGGTGCACGCTCGAGCGCAGGGTTACGGCCATCGTTAAAATAGCCATAGGTTGCGCTCTCTGCATCGCGTTCGCGGTAAATTGCTTGGCCACCCACTTTAATCGTGCCAAAGCTGGCGCCGGCGTCAAACACATCCCAGGTTACGTCAAACGAACCGTCGAAATTATTATCGGTTAAGTCATCCCACCGCTTTGATGAGTTACCCGCTTCAAAGGTAAAGCCCTTGAGTACGTTTGTTTGAGTGTCGTTAGCTGCACCAAAGTCGTAATCGCTGCGCAGTGTCTCGGCGTCAGTATTGGTTTGTGGCGTTCGAAAACGAACGTCGGTCCGGCCCGGAACATAGCGGCGTGCCTGGCTGGCGGTGAACTGCCACTCACCAAACAATGAGCCATCTTCGTTGAGGAAGTGTGAACCCGTTATTTGCGACGACAGATACTGGCGCTCTTCCCACTGACTCGTATGCTGATAAATAGTCTCGAATTCGTCCCCTTCTTGGCCCACGCTGCGCTCAACAAAGCTCTCGGTTGAACGCGAAATCAAGTTGTTCCACTCAAAGGTATTGTTGCCGGTAGCGAAGCCTATGGACAGCAATCCAGACAGCTCTATGTTGTTGGTATAAGACCTGTATGACTGATCGTCCGCCACATTTCCGCTGGCTGAATAGCTGCGGCGAATACCGTTATCGCGCTTACTCCAGTCATTGCTGTAGTTGAACGCCGAATAAAACCCCAGCTCACTGTCGTCGAAATAGAACAGGTTGCCGTAATTGACGCCAAAGCTCGCGTTGGGCGTGGCCTCTTGAAACGCAGGATCCCAGTTGTCTTTCAACAAGATTCCCGCTGTTCTCAGTAACTCGCCGCGAATAGCTGGCGTCAAGGCATAGGTGTCACCCTCGGTATCGACGAAAGTGCCATCAGACATAATCTGCGAAATTGCGCTGATGACAACATCTTCTTCGCGCGTACCATCATCCCAACCAACAATATCAAAGCCACCGCTCGCGGAGTCGGTTGCAACGGTGTTTCCGGTAAGACCTGAGACATGGCCAAAAGAGCTGGATACTGTACCGCCGCGTTGATCGGGGAAGGTCTTGGTATTGATCACCAAATTGCCACCCGTCGACTCGCTCGGCATGTAAGGCAGGAAAGTTTTCTTAATGTCTAACTGGCTGACAAAGTTCGAAGGAAACAAGTCAAGGGGCACCGTGCGTTTTGACGGATTGGTCGAGGGCATCGTCGCGTTATTAAGGGTTGAAGTGATGTAACGGCCACCCAAACCGCGAATGAAGACATGCTTGTCGTCCTGAACGGAAATCCCTGGGACTCGAACCACTGATGCGGCGACATCAGAATCCCCAAAACGGGTCAGCATCTCAACGCCGATTGTATCGACGATGTTGCTGGTATCGCGCTCGCTAACCTCAATGCTACCGGGGTCAAAGGAGGCAATAACAAACACCTCCTCAAGGCTCGGCATGTCAATGGCCATACCCTCATCTTCAGGCAGGCGCAGCATGGCAGTATGGGCCATACCGCCAACCACACGAACACGTGCAGAGACGTCGCCGACCGATACGGTATATAAACCGCGTGGCAGTGTCTTTGTTGCTTGGCCCTGTGAATTCGTGTTGACCGCGCCAACACCGCCGGAGAAGATAACAAGCTGATTAGGCGCCACATCCGCGCCCTTGCGCACAGTAATGCTCACAGTACCGGTAGGTGCATCGCGACGGTCTGCGGCAGATTCAGTTTGTGAAAACACCTGCACACGTGCACTGCTATTTTCAAGGTTAGCAACAACGTTAGCTAACAAACCATTTCCAGCCGCGAATCTTGCTAGAACAGTTTCTCCCTTAGGCCCCGTCACTGCTACAACGTGAAAGCCATCGTCTAAATCTGCCGTTAAGGACCCATCGGGACGAGTTGTGCCCACCGACTTTCCATCAACGACCACCTCAGCGCCTGCAACGCCATTGCCACCGTCAACAACGTAGAGCAGTAATTCGTCAGCAGCCGTGGCCCATTGCGCGATTAAGAACGTGAAGAAAACGGTCACAATTCGGCGAGCGTGGAACAATGTTGTCATTAAAACCTCTCGATTTGATAACACGCTGAACCGTCGATAAGAGAACGGCAGCAGATAGGCAAACCCTAGAGATTAGGCGTGACAGCTTTGTGTCGATAACGTGAATTTTTTGTGACAGGCAGAATAAATGGCTACGCCAACGTCCAAAAAATATGCATAGGTCTAGTAATATTATTATTTTTATGTAATTTATGATCTTTTACTATTAAATAACAGCTAGTCGATATCTAGGAAGATGCTCGACAGAGCCAAGGCAATCCTCGAGCTCCCAAACCAAAGTGCGCATAGGCTGCGGATAAATGGGAGGGCCGCACCTCAACACACAGGAACAACCTATGAACAGCTTTAAAAATACCGTGGGATTCATCACTGGAGGGGCTTCGGGCATAGGACTCGGCGTAGCGCGGGCACTCGGTGAACGAGGCATGACGCTCGTTCTTGCAGACATAGAGCACGATGCGCTTGAGGCCGCGCGCAGTGATTTAAGCAGCCAGGGTATTCAGGTGCACACCGAGATTCTCGATGTACGTGATGCGAACGCCTTTCGGGATGTGGCTGACCGAACATTAGCCACACATGGCAAGCTCAACTTCCTTTTTAACAACGCAGGCGTGGGCGCGGGCTACGCCCTTTCGGGTAACACGCCGTTGGATGATTGGCGATGGGTGATGGACGTTAACGTAATGGGTGTTGTTAATGGCATAGAGTGCTTTCTTCCGGCAATGCAAGAGTCCGGCGAGCCAGGATATATTATTAATACCGCATCGCTTGGCGGACTCGTAGCGCAGCCCGGCGGAGGACCCTATATCACGAGCAAATTTGCGGTCGTGGGATATTCAGAAGTTCTGCGGCTAGAGCTTGAGGGTTCAAAGATTGATGTCTCCGTCCTTTGTCCCGCGTGGGTGAAAACGCGTATCGCGCAGAGTCTGCGCAACCACCCGGATCCTACTAGAGCTGCAGAGAACTATGAGGGTGAGGCGGGAGGCAGATACAGCCGAATCATTGAAGCTGAAGGGATAAGCGTGACGTCAGTTGGCGAGCGCGTTATTGCGGGTATGGCCGCTAAAAACTTTTATCTATTTACTCATCCCTCGCACTGGCGNTTTCTNGAAGAGCGGATCTCTCGTATTACAACGGAATATCAACACATCCTCCCATCTAACAACCTCACTGACAGTCACTGATGGCTTCTCCCTATCTTTTTCACCATAAAACGAGGCGGTCAACCTTATGGCCTATGTAATTGCTGCACCCTGTGTTGCAGATTATTCCTGCCTAGAAGTGTGCCCCGTGGACTGCATCAGTCCGGGACCGGAAAGCCAAGACTTCAGTGATACGGAACAGCTCTATATCAATCCTGAGTTGTGCATAAACTGCGCAGCCTGCGTGGAAGCTTGCCCTGTTATGGCAATTTATGAAGACGATAATTTGCCCAACAAATGGAAGCACTACAAAGACGTCAATCGAATGTATTTCATTCAGCGCACTGGCGTGCTGCGCTCATGAGGCCTACCTACAGGATCGCGGTAGTGGGCTCGGGCCCATCCGGCATGTACGCGCTGGAGCACTTGGTGAAAAACAAGCATGTCGCCATCGACGCTGACTTGTTTGAGCGCCTACCCGCCCCATGGGGCCTAGTACGCTATGGCGTTGCACCCGACCACCCCGAAAAAAAACTGATCAGCAATCGGCTGTACAGCAATATTATCAGCCGAGCCAATGTGCGTTATTTCGGCAACGTAGAAATAGGAAGAGACATCAGCAATACCGAGCTTGCATCTTGGTATGACGGCGTAATTTATGCCAGTGGCGCTAACTCAGATAATGCGCTTGAGATACCCGGCGAGGAGTTAACCGGCAGCTGGTCAGCCAGAGAGTTTGTGGCGTGGTACAACGGGCACCCCGACTACAGCCACCTCAAATTTGATCTTTCCTGCCCGCGCGCAGTGATTGTCGGCAATGGCAATGTTGCACTGGATGTTGCTCGCATCCTGACCCTGCCAATAGAAGAACTGAGAAAGACCGATATCGCCGATCACGCCTTGGACGCCCTTGAAAGTAGCCGCATTCAAGAGGTCGTTATTCTTGGCCGACGAGGGTATAAAAACGGAGCCTTCAACAACCCGGAACTTGAAGAGCTCCTCCACCTCGACAATATCCAAGTCCAAGTAGAAGACCCCGAATTTCTCACTGATGACGAGTCAGAGTTGCAAAAACTTAGCTGGGAGGCACGCCGCAAAGTTGAAACGCTGAGACAGCTACACAAGAAAAAAGCTGGCGCTGTAACAAAACGAATCATCTTTAAATTTCTTAGCTCTCCCACCGCATTACTTGGTGAGGATCGGCTTCAACATGTTCAGGTTAAACATAATGTTCCGGCTCACGTACCCAATGGCAAACAACGCGTAGCTTCCGACCAGTTCACTTCAATCGACGCAGGTATTTTGTTTAGAGCGACTGGATACCGTGGCACACCCCTTCCAGAACTTCCATTTGACAGCAAGAAGGCTGTTATCGAGAACGTCCACGGCCGTGTGACTGATAACGGTGTGGTGATCAATGGAATTTACTGCACCGGCTGGATAAAGCGAGGGGCACGCGGCGTCATTGGCACCAACAAGCAGTGCGCGGGCGAAACCGTGGCATGCCTGATTGATGATTTACGCCTTACCAACACAAGCCGCGCACTGTCTCCAGAGTTAGTACTCAGCAAGATAAAAGAACGGAAACCGGACTTCGTCACTCTTGCGGACTGGCTGACAATAGACCGCGCGGAAAAAGAAAGAGGCGCGTCACAAAAAAGGCCTCGCTCGAAACTGTGCACTACTGGCGACATGCTCAGGATCGCTCGGGCAAATTCTACGGAACTGGGTTAGTACTAAGAGGCAGCTCATTCATGAACAAGGTTAAAAATACGTTTTGCAGAATCTGCGAACCCGCCTGCCCGCTCAAGGCGCACTTTAATGACAGCGGAGACATCATCCAGCTCAGCCCAGACCCAGACCATCCCAGCGGCGGGATACCGTGTCACAAGGGTCTGTCCTATCTGGACATTCATCACTCGCCGGATCGGCTGAACTGGCCACTAAAAAGAACAAACCCTCGCGTCGAGCCAACGGGTAAATTTCAACGGCTTGGGTGGGATGATGCCTTGGGAGAAATTGGCCAAAAACTGCGTGACTTACGCGATCAACATGGCGCTAATGCGATTGCCTTTTTCTCGGGAAACCCGGGCGTTTTTGATTCACGCCAGTTTATAAACCAAGTAGGCCTAATCATGGGATCTGGCTCGAAAATGGTTTTCCACTCTGGCACTCAGGACATGACCAATAAAACCAGAGGTTGCTATGACTTGTATGGCACCAGCAGCCTCCCGATCCCCGACCTTACACATACAAGCTACTTACTGTGTATCGGAGCCAATCCAAAAGTATCCCATTGGGCACTCATGTCTCAACCGAATGACGCGCTGGGTATTCTCAAAAAAATCCGCGCTCGCGGTGGCAAAACCGTGTTCGTTAATCCCCGTAAAACAGAATCATCAATATCGGAAACCGGCGAAACACTACAAATTAAGCCAGGAACAGACGTCTACTTTTTAGCCGCGCTACTCAATGAGATAGCAGAAAATAACGATATCGCTACTGAGCACGTAGCCAAGCACGGCAAAAATATTGAGGCGCTTCTAAACTTCGTAAAGCTTTATCCGGCTGCCAGAGTTAGCAAGCTGACGGGAATCGACGAGGCCGTCATCAAACAAGTCGCTCGGGAATTTGCAGCGGCCGACGGCGCAGCAGCGTATGTTTCGCTGGGGGTCAATCAGGGCGGTCAGGGTCTGCTAGGTTACTGGCTAGCCGAAATGCTCAATTTTGTCACCGGCAATTTGGGGCGCAAAGGCGGCACCTTTACGCCAAACAGCGTGTTAAAGCAGAAAATGGCTATCGACGTGACCCAATTACCCACGTTCACAAGCTCGGTAGGCGAACTACAAGTCCAACCGCCTGGGATTCCCTTGCCCTCCGTTATTTTGCCCGATCTGATCGAAACCGGCGAGATTAAAGCCCTCATTGTATTTGGCGGCAATCCCATTCTATCCGTCGGCGGCGAGGCTAGACTCCGCAAAGCTTTTGAGAAGCTCGAACTTCTGGTGGCGACCGATATCATGCTCAACGCCACAGGCGAGCTGGCGGACTACGTGCTTCCGGCCACCGATTGGCTGGAACGCGCTGATATAAATTTTGTTGCCGATGGCCTGCAGGGTGGCGTTCCGTATGTCCAGTACACGGACGCAATGGTGCCGCCAGAGCATGAGCGCAAAGAGGACTGGTGGATCAATGATCGTCTCGCCCAGGAATTGGGCGTCCCCTGCATGCTCGATCGGCCTGATACAGATGGGTTTGACACGATTAATAGCATGTTATCGGCAGCGGATCTGTCTGTCACCAAACTCAGAGATATGCCACATCAAACTGCAACCAGACCCCCTGAGCCCTACTACGATTTTTACACAACGGGCGTGTTGCATGCCGACGGCAAAGTCGAATGCTACCCACCCGCATTTGTCAAAGCCGGGCTGATAGAGCGCTGCGAAAACATTTTTAAGGAGCTAGAGGATGAGCCAGAGGGTCTTTTGAAATTAGGCTCTTTCCGCACCAACCACATGCACAACTCATGGATGACCAATTTGGAACGGATGAGACAGGGCGCCCTAGAAAGAAACCCGATCCACATGAATCCAGAGGATGCGCGAGCGCGCCGCCTTTTTGATGGTGATGAGGTTCGCGTTTTTAATCGCCACGGCAGTATCTCAACAGTTCTACATGTGACTGAGGACATGCGGCAAGGAGCGGTTGCTATGACCCATGGATACACAGACGGAGGCAATCCAAATCTAACTATCGCTTCAGCAGCAAGGGGTTCAAATTCCAACCAACTGATGCCCTCTGCCGCAGACAGCTACGAACCATTGAGCAATATGTCGCGCCTAGGTGCTGTCACTGTTGAAGTATGCAAGCTCTAAATCATCGGTTGTCACAGAACCCATGTTAACAACGCGCTCTGCAATTCCATTACAACGATCTGAAGGGAGTAGATAAGTATGAATCGATTCGAAGGCAAGGTGGCAATCGTAACTGGAGGTGGCGCAGGAATTGGTGCCGCTGCCGCTGAACGATTAGCGTCGGAGGGTTGCAAAGTGATCGTCACAGGACGAAGGCCCGAACCGATTGAAAAAGTAGCGACTGCAATAGGCGGCCTAGCATTGGCGGGTGATGCTGCCGACAATGACCATTTACTCGCGGCAGTGGAACTTGCGGAGAAAGAATTTGGTGGCCTCGATATATTGGTAAACAATGCAGGGACTGGCACGGGCGGTCCGCTGCTAGAACTGGAGCTAGACGAGTGGAAACGCGTTTTGGACCTCAACTTATTTGGCGCCATCAACGCAACTCGCGCTGCAATACCCGCCATGCGTAAACGCGGCGGCGGTTCAATTGTCAACGTGTCATCTGTATCTAGTGCTCGTTCCCGCCTTGGTGGTGCGATTTACGAGTCCAGCAAAGCCTCACTTAACGCCATGAGCCGATCATTCGCCGTAGAATTTGCACCGGAGCGGATACGCTCAAACTGCGTCTGTCCCGGTGTGGCTAGAACAGAGCTGGCAGACTACGCCTACGGACTCGTTGCCGAGAAGAAAGGCGTTTCTCTTGAAGAAGTCTATTCTGAGATCGGCAGCGTTTACCCTATGAGGCGCGTTGCCGAGGCAGCTGAAGTCGGAGCTGTTATTGCATTTTTGGCATCTGATGATGCCTCATTTGTGACGGGCACGGAATTAACGGTTGATGGTGGTGGTTCGGCTCTCAATGTGACGACCTTTGGAATAAAATAACGTCGGTCATCAAGATTCTCGATAACTCTCACTACCGGGTGACTGCACTCGGTTTAGTGAGAGCGTCATCACATAACACGGCATCCCGCACCGAGGCGATCCTTCAGTAGCTTACGTCTAGAGTGAAGGGAAAGCTAAATGCGCCCAGCGCTTCACGTACCGCAGCATCGACGTCCGACTCAACAACGCCCTCAGGGCAACGAATTGCAATATGCGCCATAGCACCTAGCTTGGGGTCTAACTGCGGCTCAACGCGACAGCTCACCCAATTATCCTGAAGTTTAGCCAGCTCTTTATCGATCACCAGCTTCAACTCCATGAGATTTAAGGTCAGTTTGTGGATCTTGCCCACGCCAGTCACCGGCAGGCTGTCTACAATCGTGATTGCCTTGGGCACGGCCGCGCGCTCTCCAATATGTTCACGACAGTACTCCATGAGCTCTTCTTCGGATACATCGCTTACAACGTCCACATAGGCCACAGGCACCTCGCCGGCGTAACTGTCCGGCCGCCCAACCGCTGCCGCAAGATTGACCGCCGGATGCGTCACCAAAACCTCTTCAATAGACTTAGGGTCAATATTGTGGCCCCCGCGAATAATGAGCTCCTTTGACCGCCCCGTGAGCCAGAAGTAACCATCATTATCCTGGCGAGCAAGGTCGCCGGTGTTGAGCCAAACATCGCCATTGGAATCAGTCACGAATAACGCCGCATTCTTACTGCTATCGAGATAACCCGGCGTTACCGAGGGACCGTTGACCAACACAATGCCCACTTCATCCGGCTCACAATCACGCACAAAAACACCCTTGCTATCGAGGATGGCCGACTTAACGCGGGTATAGGGAATCCGCAGGCCGATTGAGCCAATACGGGGAGGATCTGCTGCGGGCGGGCACATGGTACTGCAGACCGTTGCCTCAGTCAGTCCATAGCCCTCAGCGATACGAACGCCAGTGGCGTTTTGAAATTTGTTAAATAACTCGACGGGCATCGGCGCAGCGCCGCATCCGGCAACCTTCAAGGAACTGAGATCACAGCCCTCGGTAGGGAGCTGCGACAAAACAGCGATAATAGTCGGCACCGAAGCGAAGCCAATAACGCGATAATGTTCAATAAGATGGAACATATTGCTCAAAATGCCCGGNGAGCGATATCCGTTGATACCTGTCAGTAACACGGTGCATCCATGCATGAACGACAGTAAGCCCGATGCAAGCGCAGCATTACAGTGAAACAGAGGCAAGCCAGTAATANTCGTATCACCGCTACGGTATTGGAGAACNAGGTTCAGTGCCCACGCTGTATAAACTTCGTTGCTATGGGAATGCTGTGCTAATTTTGGNAATCCCGTGGTGCCCCCAGTATGAAATAAAGAAGCAATAGANTCTGGCCGAACTTCTCTGTCAAATGTCAGGCCATCATCCGCGTGCTGNGCCAAAGCATCTTCAAAAGATTGACAGTCCTCGGCATGCTGGGGCATCGCACCGACCACGAAAACGTGCTCAACAGAGGGGGCATGGGCCCGAATAGTCGCGAGTTTTTCGGCAATGTCGAATTCCTCGTGCACGCCCATAACAACCAGCACTTTGCTACCCGCTGACTGGATAATCTCNCCAATTTCTGAGGCATCAAGCATGTGATTTATNGGGGCGACAATTCCCGCAGCTTCAGCGCCCCACAGTACGTAGTGCGCCTCTGGAACGTTGGGGAGGACCATTGATACAACGTCAGAATCGCCGATACCAGTAGCCCTGAACAGGTTGGCTGCACGATAAATATTCGCAAGAAGTTGCCCGTAGGTAATATCCCGAGATAAATCCGTCTCGCCACTATCTCGCGCGGCCTTCCATTTATCGCCATTTTCTATGTAACGAATTGCCAACGTATCGGGCTGTCTCCTTACCGTTTCCCGAATTACTTCCAACGTGTTCGCCGGCAAATTACGCGAGGCCAGCGGCACTGACTCAAAGGCCTCGATGTCGGCAAGGCTCGTAAGAGACGGCGGCGAGGGGATTTCAGCGGTCATACATCAGTCCTTAACTTTCATAGGGTTTTATTAATTGCGCCGTCGCTTCATTGTCAGAGGACTACTCGCCTTCGCCAGCAAGTTTCCCCCAGTATCGGTCAAGCGAGCTTCCGCCTGCGACAGCCTGGAAGCCCGAAGACAGCAGGCTCGCCTCAACCAATACCGGACCACAATGCACGGGCGCGACATACGTCACAGTCAAACCCACCGATATGACGCTCTCTCCCTCAGCGCAGGTTGTTAATCCGGCGAAGGCCATACCAAAATCCAGCATCGTAGCGATAATGCCACCACTGACTACCCCGTTACCCTGCTCATACTGGGCGCCCGGTAGAAAACGCAGATGAACCTCGCCAGCCCGCGCGCCGACGACCTGACATTTCAGCGCACGCAATAGCGCAGAGCTGTCTACATCCACTTCGGTCAAGCCCTGCTCTAGTACGCGTGCAATGAACGCACGGTCAGGGTTATCGTCTTTTCGATCAGACATCATTTGTTCCAGCTACAATGGTCCGCAAGCGCGAACAAAAGCGCTTCATCAGAAGGCAATTTTTCCGTAAGCAGGACGCGTTTTAAGCTTACGAGAATAGCGTTCAATGTGCTCAAGACCGCCGCCAAAACCCACTGTCTCCATCACAAACAAACACCAACCGAGCATGATGTCCGCGGCGGTAAACCGATCACCGGCTACATATTCCCGCTCCGACAACAGGCGATTGAGGCAGCGCAGGTTGGTCTCAAATTCTGCTTTTCCTTCCTCGGCAATCTTGGGCACGCGATCCTCTTCGGATCTAACAACTGTGTGGTGGCCGAATAGGGATCCCGGCAGCATAAAAGTCTCCGAACCATGCATCCACTGAATGTATTGCAACCACTCTGCCGATCCGCGCGGGGGTGAGAACTTCTGCTCTACATCGTATTTGTCCAGCAGATATTCAATAATTGCGCCACTGTCAAACACCGAAACATCGCCGTCGATGATGGCAGGCATCTTGCCGGTGGGACTGATCTTTCGGAACTCCTCCGACTCCCCAATACCACGCTCAACGGGCTCCACCTCATACGGAACCCCAAGTTCTTCTAGTAGCCAAAGAATTCGCACGCTGCGGGTCATATGCCTGTGGAATACTTTAATCATTTCAAACCTCAAGTCACGACAGCTATTGTTCATAGTAGGCTGCGATGGCGTATATCTGGCTCAACCGGCCACGAAGCCCTTAACAAGTTCACTTCTTTGCGTGGTCAAATTAGGGGGTTACGTTCGTTGTTTTCGAGCTCGGACGAACCCACCCCTAGAACCACACATGGTCAAGATTCAAGTGTTGCCCTTATTAGCTTTCGGATATGCGATCCCGCCTTGTCGTGACTGGTTTGTCGCAACGGTACGTTGGGATGCGCGGAAATCATGCGCTGTTGCGCCTCACATATGGCCTTATCTTCGATAAACCCCTGTTTACCAAACTCAAAATCGCCATCCAGAGCCTCCTCAGCCACCCATTTTGGACTGACGATACTGAAGTAGAAGCGAGAGGTCGTTTCCGTTATGGGGCGCATTGTTTGAATGGTACCCGAATGGTGCAGAGGCTTTAGGTCTTCGGGGGGCGCTTCGAAATTAAGTTTCTCTGCCGTGCCAACTGGATGATATTGCAGATCCATAATGAACACGCCGGGCAGCATATGCTTGAATCGACTGGAGAAATCCACATTACACCCGAGCACAGGGTGTGGAATCCCAACCATCCAACGATTGACCTCTACATGACGTTCATGGAGAGTAATCGTTGGCATCTTTTCAGCAAACTCGTCGCCTCCACTAACCTCGGCGAAGGTACTGGCATGGACAAATGCGACATGGGATAGATCGCACGTATTGTCGTTGAACAGCTCATAGTTTGCATCAAAGGCAACGGAGCCTTTGCGTACATTAAAGACGTTTGGATCATGGAAGTGCTGGTCCGGCAAGAGCGCCTCGTCGGCTTTGTCTTGATCGCCGATCCAAACCCATATCCACTCGTGCCCCTCATGAACGGCATAGGGCTTGACGCACAACACTTTTGGAATCATGTCCTGCCCGGGTACTTCATTACACTGTCCTTGGGAGTCAAACTTGATCCCGTGGTACATACAGCGAATGTCGTCCCCCTCAATGTTACCCTCAGATAACGGAGCCAATCTATGCGGACACAGATCCGCCATCGCAACTACCTTATTCTTAGAGTCGCGATATAACACTATATGCTCGCCAGCCAACTTTATGCCGAGTGGCTTTTCCTGCGTTACGTCTTCGACGTCAACCGCAATGTACCAACAGTTTTTTGCAAACACGGACTTCTCCTTAATTTTCAATGACACGGCAGTGCTGCTATCAATTTGTTAACGGGCAAAAGTTACTTTCTTTGCTCATCCACTGAACCCATTGCTGCAGGAAATTCAGGGTTGGGGGCATGACCCCAATAATCCCCATTTAATATGTAAGACTGGTTCGAAAGTGCACCACCCCCATATCCAATTTCTATGAGAAAGCCCGACGGCGAGCGCACATAAAATGACATTTGCTGATCATTAGGGTGCCTACCTATATCCAGCATGATGGGGTACTCACCATGCGCTTTTAACCGCTCATAGGTAACCATCACATCGTCAATATTGTCTGTTTCCATCAATAAGTGATTGATTCTTTTCGCTCTCTCCAAGCCGAAAGCGATTGTATGCTCTCGAGCAGTAGGGTGGTCACAATGCATAAACCGCCCTCGAATATAACCGCCCATCTCGGGTGGCACAGGAACGCGAAACTCCGATGCACTGCGTAAACCAAGAAGCTTGTAGAACTCATAGGCCTCGTCAGCATCGCGGTCGCGGACGATCATATGCCCCAATCCACCGTCACCCGTAACGAATTTTCCGTGCCGACGACGTGCGGGATAAAATGGCATCTGTGGCTCGATATGAGGACCGTGGTAAATCTCGATGGGATTACCGGCNGGGTCTTCAAGCATCATGATTTCCAAAACCTGTCGATCGATAGCGAGTGCCTCATCACCAACNTCAAAAGCAATGTTAGCCTCGGTGAGCACGCCCTGTAACTCGCGGAATTCCTCGCGGCCAGCAACTCTCAGACCCATAGCGAGCAAATCATCGCAGTCGTTTTGCTCGATACATATTCGGTGGTGCTGGTAATCAATTCGGACCCAAAGCTTGCCGTCGTTAATGTCGTCCCGCAATTCCAAGCCGAGCAGATCGGTGACAAAAAAGCGCCAGGCATCCAGATCGGACACACCAAAACGAACATAACCAAGCTCAGTTACTCCAGACATTTTCTTACTCCTATTAATCTTCCGTTAATCTTCTCTNGCACTGTGTTTAAAAAGTATTTTCTAAGCGCCCTTTTTCTAAGTGGCCGTTAAGGCGTCACNATATTCTTCTTCTGCCCATTCCAGCATGACCTGGCGAGACAATAGCCCTGCTTTGTCGCTTGCGACATTCATTTCCTTGAAGTCTCGTTTATCGGCTGTCAATAATTCCTGCATATGCTCACAAGCCCAGACATCCTCACTAAAACCTCTGTTTAAAAATACAGGTAATTCATCGAGAAACCGGTCCTCACTGTTAGCGTGATTAAATGACACCGAAAACAAGTAACGACAGCTCGTTTTTGTAACCGGCGTTAAGTAATGCATGATGTAGTATTGCGGTGTTTCGTCCGTAATGTCGGTCTCGCCATCCTTCAACGTCCAGCCGTGACTCCTGAACACGCCCGGGGATAAAGTAATGCCCTCGTCATATCGAGTTAGCGTTTCGCCGGAGGCCCGCAGGTGCTCAGCGATACCGGGAGGCATGAGGCTCCTTAAAATTACTTCCTTGTTGGTCTCCGTTCGCTGGCAAGCCACCCTTTGGCCCACTCGCGTAATCTCCATCGGATTTTCAAGAAAGACTTCCTCGACACCGAAAGATTCGTTGTGTAAGTAGGCGAAATGGCTGAGATCATTCAAATTCTCCTGCATCAGCAAGTAGCTACTCTTAACCTCAAAATCCCCATGGATCGTGCGGAAGTTGCTGCACTCCAAGTGCGCCAAATCGGGTAAGCGCGAAGGGTCTGGTTCGCTCTCGCCCATCCAGATCAGAGCGAACACCCCAATCTCTTGTATCGGGTATTTTTTAAGTGATCTTTTTGGTGTGATNGCTTGGCAGGGCATGCGTAACAGCTTGCCATCTGCGCTGTATCGGGCCCCGTGATAGCGACAAACGAGTTCGTCGCCTTGCAGAGAACTTTCCGATAACGGAAAAGAGCGGTGCAGGCATCTGTTTTGCAGGGCGGTTAATTCGCCATCTTCAGTGCGATAAAACACAACAGAATGCTCGAGTATAGTTCGAGCAATCGGCTCTCGACCAAACTCGTCGACCGTGCCAGCTACGTACCAGTGGTTGTAGAGTAGCGGCATCTGAACGTAATCCTTAACGCTCTTGATCATGTCCATTCTCTCGCGCATNTTATTTTACCTGCCGGCTGATTGTCGCTCGGCCGATCTGTCGCGTGACATTTAGCGGGCGGCCCACAACGTTATCGCTCACAGACGTTTGTGTGCCTTATCGTTCCCTAGCTGTAACGCTAGAAGTGTTTCTGCAATTATGGTTACTTTATTATTAAAAAAGACTTTTGTCATTATTCTATTGAAAAGGCAAGTTTTATTCGGGCCGCCACACCCGGTACTGAACGCCTCCACCGGAAATGAAGCGGCCCTCACCAACAAAGAACGTGGTGTTCATCCAAGAGTAACGCTCATCGCCAGTCTCAATCCGGGGGTTAGTGTAAAAATACTGATCGTCAAAATCTGTAGAATTGCCGGCCTGCGTTGACGCAACGACTGCCTCGGACCTTTCAAGTAGCCCGAAATATTGCGCGTAAAAGAACGCACCATCGTCAGTTTCAGCTTGGAAACGCACATCNACTCGGACAAAACCATCAGCGGGCAGCAGGGCCCATTCTCCCCCGCCCAGGATTCTTGCGTTCACTCGCTCGCCTATTATCTCTCCCCCTGTCACCTCAAAGAATGTTCTTGTGCCCATTGGACCGCGTCCTATGGGGATCGGCGCAGCTAAGTGCGCTGTCAATACAAACTCTTCAATCAACTTCATGTGTTGGCGCTCCCTTGGGTGCTGAATGCCTCAATCATACTTTCGAAATAACGGATCAGGCGTCTGGCACACGCACCCAGATAAGCTCATCTCGAAAGCCAAAGCCTTCGGCCGACAAATGCAGTTCGTTCCCTTTAAACTCATAATCTCGGGTAGCCGTTGTACCGACAAAATTTGGATAACTCGCTTGTTTGACGCGGTGATGAACTTGCCTGCTATCTGCGTCAAACGTGCCGCAATAGCCAAGAAACCCGTAAATAGCCTCGAGGTACACCAATACTATGGATTGTTCCTCGCTGCTCAGATTGGTCAAACCGGTCGCCTCAAGCTTATCCTTAAAAGCCAAACGAATTGCCCGATCAGCAGTGTGTAATGTGCGATTTGGCTTCATTAATGTTGCCGACATGATGCCCTGTGGCGTGTACAGGATATGACCCTGCGCATTTTCACCAAACGGATAAAACACATTGCCATTTTCAAGATTGGAAACTTTGTAGTCGCGCAATGACCATGCGCCTATAAAAGCAGTCTCAGATTCATTCATCGCTTTTCACTGTCTCCATCGAAATGTTTGTGTTTAGCCAGTACGTCTCATTACCGAATAAAACTCCTGCCCGGCTCACTTACGACCGTATTTTCGATAGCACCTATGCCCTCGACCTCCATACGCACTTTCTGACCTGCTGTGAGCCATGGCGGTCCCGGGCGAAAGAGTGCTACACCAGCGGATGTCCCGGTAGCGATTACGTCGCCAGGGTATAAAGTAAACGCGGTGGATAAATAATTTATCTGCGTNGCCACATCGAAAATCATTTCGCCAGTGTTGAAGTTCTGTCTTTCCTCGCCGTCAACCCAGAGTTTGATTTGCAGGTTCTGCATATCGTCTATCTCGTCAGTGGTAACCATGCAGGGGCCCATCGGACAGTGGGTATCCCAGGACTTCCCCATGGTCCAGTTTGGCGAATGATGTTGCCAGTCTCTAACAGTCACATCATTGAGACAGGTAAACCCTGCAATGACATCCAAAACATTCTCTTTGGCAACCCTTCGACATGTTTTACCGATCACCACACCCAACTCGGCTTCATAATCCAGCTTGATCGATTCGGGAGGTAGCTCAATGTCATCAAATGGCCCGGTAACTGACGAGGACTGTTTGTTGAATATCACGGGCTTTTCAGGCAGTTTGAGACCATTTCGCTGCTTAACATCGGCGGGGATTTCATCCCAGTGCGCCATAAAATTCAGTCCAACCGCGAGGATTTTTGAGGGGTTTATCACCGGACTCTCCAGCTTCACCTGCTCAATATTTATGGTGGACCCGCCCGCGTTTACTGCGTCGCGAACTCGACTCATCATGGCGTCCCCACCTTGCAGCAGGGACACCATGTTGCGGGGGATGCGTGAGTCCACGACACTCAAATCCAGAATATCACTGCCGATCTGTGCGCCGGTGCGCGTTGACTCTTCAAAAGTAAATGTGACCAGTTTCAAATGCATAACTCCCGATTAAATTTTTATCCTAACCGTGACGGATCTCGGCGGCACCGTCACCCATAACTGCAGCTTCGAGGAACTCACGCACCTCTGATGCGGTTAAATATTCCTGCGGCCTCTTCTACCGATGACGGTTGCTGGTCAGCGCGCCAGGCAACGTGCTGGTCAGGTCTTACCAACACCAGTGCCTTCTCATAAAGCCGAGCCACATGATCATCGTTGAGGTTGATGACCTTCAAAGGTACGCCCGCCGCATCAGCTGCTTCAACGAGAGTGTCGCTAGATGCATCACTGAAATTCAGCAGCGTCATCCCAGTTCCCAACACGTCAAATAACGGTTTGCCATCGGACATAAATACGTTGGGCGCTCTTCCACCTGGCCACGTTGTGGGCTCGTAGTACTCCCACTCATAGGGCGGCGCCTGACCACCCTCATGACAAATGATTGGAGAGTCATCGTAGCGATATCCACACTCGATACCCCAAGCTTCGTTCTCGAGATTGCCTAGCTCGCGGATGTAGTCTCCAAACGAGGCTCTCGCTGCATCTGCCTCCGCGCCTTGCTGAAAGAGAATTTCTCCAGGGTTTGCTCTGGAGATCTGATATCGGACTGCCGCGTGAGTCCCTGATGCAAGCCTGTTGCGCGCGGCAACATGTCGACGCTCAACTTCATAAGCGGCAAAAAGCGAAGATCCAGCCCAGCCGTCCACATTCGCCGCGAGCACCCAGCCCAGTGCCATTGCGTCGCCGATTCCCGTATTCATGCCGTAACCTCCGGTAGGAATCACCTGACGAACAGCATCACCGGCCAGCCATACTCTTCCGGAACCAAAGTTGTCGGCAAGTGCAAGCTGCGGATACCAACGATTCGACACCAAAACTTCACAGTCAAACTCGCAACCCAAGATTTTGTAGAGTACGTCTTTGGGGTCGGCATCCTCGATACCCGGATATAAATCGGGCAACAAGTGCATCGTCCAGGTATCAGAGTCGTTCTGTGCGATCACCGTTGTCCCGTTCGCCAATTGAAGATGCCAGGTGTGGCCACCGAATCGCTCAAACAACGCCAGATCGCTGGACTTAAAATGAATTTGATACCTCGCCGGCCACCTTTTCGGGTCTTGCAGCGGTTCGCCACGATAATCCGCGAGATAGTTGCTACGGTCATTTGACTCCAGCACTTCAAGTGGCGTGATGGTATTAACCGGAATCCCGAGCCCCTTTCGTGCAACGCTATTGGCACCATCACAACCGGCAAGAAATCTGGAGCGGATATTTTTAAGCTCACCTGTTTCCGTGCACTTAATGGTCGCGGTTACGCCCTCGTCATCCTGCTCAAAAGACTCCAACCCCCAACCGAAACGAACATCAATATGCTGGGCGCGTGTATCGAGGGCTTCTTTGAGCACAGGCTCCAGCACTACCTGCGAGACGCGCATAGCAGGCTCCAGGGCCATTCGCCCATCGTTGTTTTCACGAAGCTGACTGCGGGCCTCGTCAACGCTGGGATAATCGAATCGCGCCAACTCCTCGCCCACCAGATTAGTCGCCCACACCACCGATACCTGGTGATCGCTGGGCACTGCAACTTCGCGAAGCTTATCGATCAAACCGAGGCGCCTAAATATTTCCATACTGCGCCCGTTGGTAATATCCATTTTTGGATGGCGCGTCGTCGTTAGATTGCGCTCAATCAAAATGGCATCGATCCCGTGACGTTCCAACTCAAGGGCCAACGTGAGGCCAACGGGACCGCCACCGGCAATCAACACAG
>JGI26083J51738_10000431_pt1 | contig 23155 bp, 20 predicted proteins | sample SaaInl85LU_5_DNA_FD_51738 | JGI IMG/M metagenome (IMG submission 51738)
CACGTTTCCACTGATATCTGTTGGGACACTTACCGTCTGAGCCAATATGGGTGCGGGAACTGATTGAGGTGTTTGTTGTTTTGATTCTTGATTAAAAAAAGTCAAGTATCCAGAAAGCGCTATGGATCCACCTATAGTGGCCATGGCTATTGATTTAAAAAATGTTTTCATATCTTTAATGTGTTAATTTAATTGCGTAACGAATTATTTCGTAACACTAATTTAACGGAGAAAATGAGTCATGTAAAGGGATAGCCAGTTAAAAAATGTTAAACAAAACAAAAAGACCAAAACCAATTCAATCAATTTCATCTACCGATTTGATTTTGGGATTGGGAACATTATCAATTCTTTTTGGAAGCTTATTTTTGGCATACAATACCTACAGTGAATTGCCCGATATCATTCCCACTCATTTTACCATAAACGGAACACCAGATAAATTTGGCAACAAAAGCTCTTTATGGCTTCTGCCCTTTATTTCCATGGTATTATGTGTTGGACTTTGGATACTGAGCAGATTTCCTCAATATTTTAATTATTTAACTGATATTACGGAAGAAAATGCCCAAAGACAATATTTTCTTGCCTCAAAATTAGTGAGAGTTCTTGCTTTTGTTGTGAGTCTTATTTTTCTCTTTGCGACCTACGAAACCATTCTTGCAGCTCATAACAAAAACGGAATAAATGGAAGTTGGCATTTCTTTTTTACGATTGTTAGTTTTCTAGTTGTTTTGATAATTTATCTTTTCAAATCAAGTAAAAAAGGTTAATCTGATATTTTACTTTTAACTTTCTCTTCCACTTCATTCAAAAGGTCATTCATATCTATCGAGTTAGCCTCTATAGGTTGATGCGTATAAATAGTGATGGGAGAAAATAATCCCAAAGGAAATTTCCCGTAACGAAAAACTTTCCAAGAGTTATTGATAGAAATAGGAAGGACAATAGCATCGGGATTGTATTTTAAGATCATTTTTAATCCATTTGTAGAGAATGATTTAGGTTTTCCGTTTCTACTTCTCGTTCCTTCTGGAAATATGGCAGCTCCCCAAGTATTTTTGTTTAGTTTTTTACTGAATTTACCCAATTCTACTATTGCGGCTTTTCCATCTTTTCTGTCGATAAGAGCAGCACCTCCATGCCTCAAATTGTAAGATACACTAGGAATTCCTTTTCCAAGTTCTTTTTTAGAAACGAATTTGATGTGATGCTTACGAAAAAACCAAATGATAGGCGGAATATCAAACAAACTTTGGTGATTTGAAACAATAATAACTGTCCTGTTTTCTGGAATAGCAGGCTTATTTATTCGTTTTACATGAATTCCCAATACCAAAAGTGAACGAGTAAGTAGCAGATTCATAAAATCTACAACAGACTTATGACTTTTGTATCCAAATACGTTGAATGCTACCCACTGAAGTGGATGAAAAACAACCAAAACAAGGAAAAAAGTGAGTGCAAAAAGCACCGATAAAGGGTAACTTATTATTTTCATGATAGGATATTAAATTGTCATTTCTCCTGCGAGACTTTCTGATAGTTTTTGAATAATTACTTCTTTGTTCTTGTATTTTCCCAACACATACATGAGCTTGGTAATTGCAGCTTCGGTGGTTAAATCCCCACCAGACAACACACCAATTTTCTGGAAACTTTCACTTGTTGCATATTTCCCCTGAATAACATTTCCTGCAAGACATTGTGTTACATTCATCAACACAATTCCTTTTTCTGAAGCTTGTTTTAATTCTTCAAGAAACCAATTTTGTGAACTTGCATTTCCTGAACCAAATGTTTCTAAAACCACTCCTTTTAAGTCTGGAATATTAAAAACAGCACTCACAACCACCTTTGTAATTCCTGGGAATAATTTGAGAATGGCAACTCTGTTTTCCAACTGACTAAAAATTTCCAATTCTTGAGAATTTCGATAATAAATTGCGTTCGTATTGTATTTTATATTTACTCCAGCCTCTGCCAATAAAGGATAATTGAAAGATGAGAACGCCTCAAAATCTTCTGAATTAATTTTCGAAGTTCTGTTTCCTCTGTATAAATTGTATTCAAAATAAATACAAACCTCTGGTACAAGTGGCTTGTTGTTTTGTCTTGCAGCGGCAATTTCAACAGAGGTAATTAGGTTTTCCTTCCCGTCTGTGCGAATTGTACCTATTGGCAACTGAGAACCCGTAAGAATTACTGGTTTAGTTAAACCTTTGAGCATAAAACTAAGAGCAGATGCGGTGTAAGACATTGTATCTGAACCATGTAAAATAACAAAGCCATCGTATTGAATGTAATTTTCTTCAATAATGGAAACCATCTTTACCCAATCATTAACTCCCATATCAGAGGAATCAATTGGAGTGGAAAATGAATAACTTTCGATTATTACATCTATTTTTTTTAATTCAGGAACTTGATTTTCAATGCTTTTGAAATCAAAAGGTCTCAATGACTTTGATTCAAAATCTTCGATCATTCCGATAGTTCCTCCGGTGTAAATAATCAAAATCTTTGGCTTATCCATATTTCTAATAAGTTTGAGTAAAAAAGTCGGTGTCGTCACTTACAGGTAAATTCATCAAGTATTCAATCCCTTGCTCTAGTTCCCAATCTTCATAAACGATTTTATACAGTGCATCGGCAATGGGAGAGTTAAACCCATATCCAGAAAGAAGCTTCACTACTTTAATGGTTTTTATTCCTTCTGCCACTTCATTCAGGTCAGACAATATTTCTGATAGTTTTTCGCCTTTGGCCAACCTATAACCCACTCGGAAATTCCTACTTAGTTTGCTGTTACAAGTTGCCATTAAATCGCCAATTCCGGCTAATCCCATAAATGCTTTTTCACTAGAGCCAAATGCTTTTCCAAAGAATACCATTTCGGCCATTCCTCGAGTAATCAATAATGCTTTTGAATTATCTCCATAGCCCATTCCTTCCAACATTCCTGCTGCAACTGCAATGTAGTTTTTTAATACACTAGCAATTTCAACGCCCAATACTTCGTTAGAACCGTACACTCTAAAAACATGGCTGTTTAGTGCTTTTTTTCCAGCTAAAATCACTTCATTGTATCTGCTGGCTACAACCGTTCCGCCAATTTGGTTAGCAGAAAGTTCCTTGGCTAAATTAGGTCCTGAAATACAACCAACTCTCACCACGGAAGTTTCTTTAAGGATTAATTCTGTCATAGTTAAAACTTGTGTTTTATCCAGTCTGTCTACCTTGTCAATATCCACATCTATATGAAGTCCTTTTGTACCATGAATTAATATGTGTTCGGGAGTTAAGAATGGACTTAACTGAACCAGCATATCCTTAAAATTGGATGAAGGTACAATAGGAAATATCAACTTACATTGATCCGTAAGTTCTTTAAAATCGTTCACAGCAGTGATTCGTTCATGGATACTTTGCCCTTTGTGAATTTCTCTAGAGTTTATTTTCTCAACAATTTCTTTTCTTCTGGCATAAATGAGCACCCTATTGTTTATAGCCAACAAATTTGCCAAAGCTAATCCAAAATTCCCGGTTCCTATTACAGCTACTTTCCTCATAAATTTAACTCTGTTCTTCTAGTTCGTAGCTACTTAGCTTGTTGTGGTAATAATAAAGTAACTTCATACTTTGTGTAGAAATTTCATCTTTTTTATTCAATCTCAACACATATTTGGGATGAGAAGAACCTACCTTTTCTATTCCAATTCTCATCAATTCGTTTCCTTCAAAATCTAAATCGGAAGAAAGAATAATTTTCTTGTCTTCGGCTAATTTCTTCAATTTTGTTCTTACTGCTTCTAGTTTTGGTAAAAACTCGCTCACTTTGATTATAGTTTCATCTTTTGGTAAACTCAAAATATCAAATACAGAGAATTGACTGAATCTATTTCTAATAATTTGAAAAGCAACATAAGCCACCAAATTACTACTAAGTATCACTGAGTTTTCCTTGAATTCCTGAAGTATTTTGTCACCCAAAATCTGAGTGTATTGACTGTCTCGCTGAACATCTCTTACCAACTTTCCATTCAGCTTGAAATAATCTGCCACCTCTATAACTTGCCCTTTGTTACTAAAACTATTTCCATTTTCGTCTACTTTGTTTCCAAATACATCAATTGCAGGCGCAAACGAGACTGTCATTCCAGGATTGGAAGTAATTACTTTATAAGCTCTTTTTATCAAACCAAAGGAAGTCGTGTTTTCGTCTTCCATGTAATTCTCTTTTCCTTTGTTTTTGAGGTAGTTGTCAATCAGTTTCTTTGCCTCTAGCACATAGTGATAATTCAATGTAACCGGAATTATAAAAATTTTCTTACCGTTTCCGTTGTAAAGGTTTATGCGTTGAGCATCTATTACAGTGCCTAGCAATCCCAATTTCAGTTTTTTCTCCAATTTCCCTGACTGGGAACGAGAACCACCGGGGTAAAAAAGACTGTTTACATCTTCGGTTAACGCAATGGTAGAGTATGATTTTAGTGTTTCTAAATACAACCTATGTTTTCTTCTTCTATCCACTTTATAAGCACCAAGATTGTGCATAAATTTAGATAAGGATTTAATTGTAAACAAATTGACTCCTGCACCATAAGTAAAAGCCGATAATCCTAGATTATTTAAACTTAATCCAATTGTAGGAGAATCCAAATTACTGTAATGAGTAGGAACAACCACCACAGTTCCTATTTCTTGTAGCTTTCGAATGTGATCTATATCACCCACTATTTTCATTCTGTCGTATAGTTTATCTACAGAACTGAATAATTTATAAACGATTTGTGGAAATGAATTGATTAGCCTCGAATAAACATAAGGAAGCGCTTTTTGCGCAAATTTGAAGGATGATATTTTGAAATTTGCAACCATTTCATTGAGGTAAAATTCTATAATATCATCCAGAATTTTCTCGTCAATCTCTTTTGTTCCCTCTTTATTCTCTATCGCTTTCGAGTTCCTGATTTTTTGTTTTATCTCGCTCCAAAATATTTTCTCCTTGGGATTGTCAGATTTCCATGGAGTTTTTGAAAGTCTCATTTTTTCTTCGTACAAAATATTTTTTATTTCATACCGCAAAGTTGACTCATCCTTGTTAATCCAACTTGAATTTAGAAGAACCTGAGATTTTACTTTTTCAAGAAATTGTTCTTTCTTATTGTAAGCTTTGTAAATAGGCCATTCATCCATCTTGGGCTGGACGGATGGCAAAGGTTTTTTTATGGTTTTTCTGTTTCCCATCTATTAAAAATCCTCCTTTTCGTAGTTTTCAAGTTCCTTTTCGTAGAACTTATTGGCTTCTTCAATCAAATGAGCAATGATATTTACCATTTCATCTTCCTCTTCATCTTTTGATAAATCATCGAACCATTCTATTTCGTCATTTACCAAATTGATTAAAAAACGAGGATACTCGGTATGTAACACAAACATTTCATCTGGCAATTCAGTGGTGTCGGCTAATAAAAATCTAGGTAATTCCATCTTTTGTATGTTGTTATAATTCTTGTCGATTTTGCATTCGTAACAAACCGATAAGTCATGTTTATTTCAAACGACTAATTTAGTTAAATTACAAAGGAATTCGATTAAAATGTCTGCGATAATTCAAGTTTTTTTTAACTTGCAGTAGTTAAAAATAATTGATCAATGAATTTTCCAGATAGATATGCCGCCATAGATATTGGCTCCAATGGGATGAGACTTCTTATTGCTAAAGTTGTTGAAATTAATGGAGTTACCTCTATTCAAAAACTCTCGTTGGTCAGGGTTCCTATTCGGCTTGGTGAAGATGTTTTTAATGAAGGAATAATTTCTGAACAGAAAAAAAATCAGTTTGTAAAAACCATCAAAGCATATAGATTATTGATGGAAATATACCAGGTGAAGGATTTTAGAGCAGTTGCAACAAGTGCTATGCGAGAAGCACGAAATGGAAATGAAATTGCAAATTTGATAAAAAAAGAAACCGACATAGATATCAGCTTGATTGATGGTAAAATGGAGGCGGATTTGATTTTTTCTACTATTTATACTCAAAATATAAGTAAAAACGACTCATATCTATTCATTGATGTGGGAGGTGGAAGTACTGAAATTACCATTTTCAACAAAGGAAAAAGAGTTGAGTCTAAATCATTTAAAATAGGAACCGTACGTTTACTTCAGGACAAAGTAGAAGAGCAAAATTGGCAGGAATTAGACACGTGGCTAAACAATGTTGTGAATAGCGATAAAGATTTTAAGGCAATAGGAACTGGAGGAAACATCAACAGGTATTTTAAGCTTTCGAGAAATGAATATTTACAACCAGTAAAGTTTGATGTGCTACAAAATCTTTATTCTGATTTGAGCTCATTGACCAAGGAGGAAAGAGCCGAAAAGTATAGATTGAGATATGATCGGGCGGACGTAATTGTTCCTGCAGGGAAAATATACCTCACAATTTTAGAAAAATGCGGAATTGACGAAATCATTGTACCAAAAATAGGACTGAGTGATGGAATCGTCTATTACCTCTACAAAAGAGATAATTCATAATCTTTGATGAAACTAACTAATACCTGTTGTATTCAGATTCCCAACAGAAATTACAGTTTTGTACTTTCCGTCTCCTAAAAATCCTTTGTACTGCAAATGCAAGTTGTAGATGGTAAGGTTTGTGTTTTTTGCCATTATATCACCAATTTTTTGGATGTCACAGCTTATCATTTTTTCAAAATCAAACCCTTTGGAATCTACATAAATGTGATTGTCACCATCTATCCTTGTGTAGTCTGCAAATGTAGGCAAATCTTGAAGCTGAGATATGGAAACATATTGTAAGTTTTCAATTCCATTTATTTGATACAAAAACCATCTATGTGTGTTTTCATCTAACAAAAAGCGGTTGAGCGAATCCTTTATGAGTACACGCGCATTATTGATGATAGCTGGGCCAAAATAATTTTCATCTAATTTATATATTTTATCGTGAGTCATGGCATATCTCAAACTCAATGGTCCGACTATTTTTCTTAATTTAGGAAAAAACCTAAAAGAGTTGTAATAACGCACAATCATTTGGAAATTAATAACAAACGCTGTGGCATGAATGGGTGTGTCAAAAATTTGAAAACCTCCATCGCCCGAATTGATAAAGAGTTTATTGAACGTTTCGGAGGATTTGTAATGCTGAAATATATAAGAGGAGCTGGACAAACACAGGTCGCACGATTTGTTGTAAATAAGCTTAAATAATACAGGGATTAAAGACTGTTCTAACGGTTTGTATTGGCTGTAATGATAAATATCAATTCCCAATACAGTTTTTTCTGCAAATTTATCTGTTTCAATTTCTTCCTTTAATTTATTAAGCAAATCGGATTCGTCCACATCCTCGTGACAAAATTTACTGAATTCATTTATATCCTGTTTTGATATTAGGTTTACTAGTTCCTCAATCTCATAGTTTTTAAATTTCTTCATGACCCAAATTTCAATTAACAATTCTGAATATAGGTATTATTTCACAATTTTCGATTCGATCGTTAAAAATATTATGCTACATTATTTGATTGTATCGACTTTAGAACAAAAAAAAGACCTTGTTCAAAACAAGGTCTTTCATGAAATTTGTAATCTAAAAGATTAGTATCTGTAGTGCTCAGGCTTAAATGGACCTTCCACAGTTACACCGATATAATCAGCTTGGTCTTTTGTTAATTCAGTAAGCTCCACTCCTATTTTTGCAAGGTGTAATTTAGCTACTTTTTCATCCAAGTGCTTAGGAAGCATGTATACTTCGTTTTTGTCGTACTTGTCAATGTTAGTCCACAGTTCAATTTGCGCCAAAGTTTGGTTAGCAAACGAGTTACTCATTACGAATGATGGGTGACCAGTAGCACAACCTAGGTTTACTAATCTTCCTTCTGCAAGCAAGATGATGTCTTTCCCGTTCATGTCATAAATATCTACTTGAGGCTTCACTTCTGTTTTTTTGAAGTTTTTATTCAAGTAAGGTACATCAATTTCATTATCGAAGTGACCGATGTTACAAACGATAGTTTTGTCTTTCATTGCTTCAAAATGTTCTGCTCGCACGATGTCCTTGTTACCAGTAGTTGTTACTACAATATCAGCTTCAGGAACTGCAGTTTCCATTGTTTTTACAGCAAATCCATCCATTGCAGCTTGCAAGGCACAAATTGGGTCAATTTCAGTTACGATAACTCTTGCTCCTGCACCTCTCAATGAAGCAGCAGAACCTTTTCCTACATCTCCATATCCTGCAACTACAGCAACTTTTCCTGCCATCATTGTATCAGTAGCTCTTCTGATTGAATCAACCAATGATTCTTTACAACCGTATTTGTTGTCAAATTTAGATTTTGTAACAGAATCATTTACGTTAATTGCTGGCATTACCAACGTTCCGTTTTTCATTCTTTCGTACAATCTGTGGACTCCTGTAGTTGTTTCTTCAGACAAACCGTTGATTCCTGCAGTCAATTCTGGGTATTTATCAAACACCATGTTCGTTAAATCTCCACCATCATCCAAAATCATGTTCAATGGCTTACCGCCTTCAAATCCTTTGATCGTTTGTTCGATACACCAATCAAATTCTTCTTCGTTCATTCCTTTCCAAGCGTAAACTGGAACTCCAGTAGCTGCGATTGCAGCAGCCGCTTGATCTTGAGTAGAAAAAATATTACAAGAAGACCATGTTACTTCAGCTCCTAGTGCTGTTAATGTTTCTATTAACACTGCAGTTTGGATAGTCATGTGAAGACATCCAGCAATTCTTGCTCCTTTCAAAGGTTGAGACGCTCCAAATTCTTCTCTGATAGACATTAAACCTGGCATTTCTGCTTCAGCTAATCTTATTTCTTTTCTTCCCCAATCAGCTAAAGAAATATCTTTAACTTTGTAAGGCAAACTTTTGTTCGTTACTTCNCTCATAATTATTTTATAAAATTTTGTACAAAGATACTAATCTCTTTACAAATTATCAACTTTATCACNATGCCAATATCTAATCTAGATTTTCATTCATCTGTTTACCTATGGGAGATTACAGAAACTCTTGAAGAACTCCTCGACATCCCTGTTCTTACTGAGGAAGAACGAATTATTGTAGTTTCTTTCAGAAAAGAAAACAGAAAAAAAGAAATCCTTGCTTCTCGCGCTCTATTGCAACATATATTGCCTGGAGCACATATTCATTATGTAAACAAAAACCCTCAGTTTACGGATATGGATAAAGAAATATCGATTACCCATTCCGGCAATAAAGTAATGATTCAGCTGAGAGAGAAAGATGAATTGTGTGGAGTTGATTTACAAGAAATCTCTGAAAAGGCGGTTAAAGTAAAATCTAAGTTTCTTCACCCTAGCGAGGTTAGATTAATGGAAGAGCATTTGTGGGAAACTTCTCTTCTTTGTAACCTATTTTGGTCTGCAAAAGAAGCTGCTTTCAAAGCATTTGCATCTATTTGCGAACAAGAAGAGGTCATTGAATTTAAAACTCAACTGATTATCAAAGAGATTGATTCTAAAAATCTTACCTTAACTGGACAGTTTATCGAGAAAAACAAAAGAACTGCCTTTACATTAGGATTCTCTGTTCAAGAAACCTTTGTTATTTGTTGGTTTGAGAATTGACAACAATAATAATAACTATAATCGATGGTTAGTTTTTCATCTTAATGGATTTATTCGAGGAAGTATTTTGCAAATGAAACCGGAGGTGAAGGAACAATAAACATGGAATTGGATTTAAGTGCAATTGGTGCTAACACCAATTTACCAGCCTCGGATGTAAAAATAGGNATCTCTAATTTTGCAAATTTCACAAATACTCATTGGATAGAAGCAACAAGTGTAATAAATGGAATNGCTANGTTTACGGGGCTTCCCTTACACGACAAGTATTTTACATTTAGCGCAGCTCAATAAGAGTAATACTTGTNTTTTTTATTCTATCAGAAACTAGGCTTGTAATTACTACGGTCTGTTTTTACAATTTTNAGNAGGAAAATCCCAGCTTCCAATAATTCCAGTGAATTTTTGATTTCTGAATTCAATAGATTCATTACTTCNTCATANTCGCCATACACCTGAGTGCTCAATGGATTTTCCAANACAGTTAAACCCGAAGCTCTCAGTTTTTTTATAAAATCTTTGATAGGCGGTTCGTAATCGTTTTGTAAAGGTGTAAGCGTTAATTCTACTGATATTTTCATCTTATTACTTTTTGAATATTTTATTCTCAATCTCCTCTAGTTCTACCCTCGGTATTTTATGCGTTACATCTATATCAAATTTTTCATCTCCAATAAAAATATGTTTGGGAATTGTATTTCGGTTGTCTATAATTATTTCATAGTAGAAATAGCATTTACATTCATTAGACAATCTATTTCCTTTTTGAAAAACCTCGAAACGAAACGTGTCCGAATCATTTTCTAGTTCTTTGATAAATGCTCCGTTTTTATAATCGCAACTAAACGAACTTCCAAGTAATAATTTTACTTCTCCGTTTTTAATGCTTGAAGAATATACCTTGTTTTCTGAGGATTCTCCTCTCTCAAAATCACAATCAGAAATAGAGATTTTTATACTTTTATTATCAGTAAAACTTACAGAAGGAAGCGGATTAAAATCATCTCGCGTGGCATTAGCTGTATCATTTTTGCAACTTACAATCAGCACTAAACTAAAAAGTACTAACGATAATTTATTCAGCATAAATTCCATTAATCAAATCAGCATATTTTTCCAAAACAACGTTTCTTTTCAACTTCAATGTTGGGGTTAATTCTCCAGAATCTATACTCCATTCATCAGCAATTACTCTTATTTTCTTCACTTTTTCCCATTGAGCAAAATCTTCATTGTATTTGGCTATTTCTCTATCGAATTTATCAATTACTAGTTCATTCATCACCAAATCATCGTGATTGGAATACGCAATTTTTTTGTAATCTGCCCAATCTGTTAAGGCTTCCCAAGCAGGAACAATAATTGCAGATGTATGCTTTTTATTCTCCCCAATCACCATGATAGTCTCAATAAATGGCGATAGCTTAAATTTGTTCTCCATCAATTCTGGAGACACATATTTCCCTCCAGAAGTTTTAAAAATTTGTTTTATTCTTCCTGTAATTCTCAAATAATCTTCTTCAATGAATTCTCCTTTATCTCCGGTATGGAACCAACCCTCAGAATCAATTACTTCGGCAGTTTTTTCTGGAGCTTTGTAATATCCTTGCATCACGTTAGGTCCTTTTACTAAAATTTCGCCAGTCTCTGCAATTTTTACTTTTACGGTTTTCAGTACTTTTCCTACCGTTCCAATTCTTATTCCATCCTCAAACTTAGAAATAACACTAACCACCGGTGAAGTTTCCGTCAATCCGTACCCTTCGTAAATTGGCATGTCTGCCGCGTAAAACACTCTCATCAAACTCGATTCAAGAGCTGCACTTCCAGATACAATCACCTCAATATTTCCTCCAAGTGCTTCTTGCCATTTACTAAAAATTATTTTTCGTGCAATTTTTAATTTAAAATTGTAGAATCCTCCTTTATCCACATCCCATTTGTGACCCAAATTGACTGCCCAGAAGAACAAAGCTCTTTTGATTCCTGTCAAATCATCTCCTTTGGCAATAATTTTAGCGTATACCTTTTCAATTAATCGGGGAACGGCTGTAAACAAGTTTGGCTTTACATCCTTGATGTCATCTCCCACTGTTTCTAATGATTCGGCAAAATATATAGAAACTCCGATGTACTGATATAAATATAGTATCATTCTTTCAAAAACATGGCAAACCGGTAAAAAACTCAATGCTTTTGCATGATTATTTACTGGAACCCTTTCCATGCTGTCTAAAACATTACTCACCATATTTCCATGAGAAAGCATCACTCCCTTGGGTAATCCTGTGGTTCCAGAAGTATAAATTAATGTTGCCAAATCTTCTGTTTTCACAGCATCTCTTAATTGTTCTACTTGTTCAGTTGGAATTTCATCGCCAGCATCCATTATTTCTGCCCAACTTTTTGCACCCTCTACTTTGTCAAAAGTGTAAAGACCTTCCAATGATGGAACTTCTGGTTGGATTGAAGTTACTTTTTGAAATAACTCTTCATTAGAGACAATACAAAGCTTAACCTCTGCATTGTTAAATATATAAGTGTATTCTTTTTCTGTAATTGTTGGGTAAATAGGTACTGAAACTGCTCCGATTTGAAGTAAAGCGACATCACAAATGTTCCATTCCGATCTATTATTGGAAATTAAAGCTACTTTATCCCCTGGTTTGATTCCAAGCTGAATAAAACCCTTACTCATTTTCATAGCTTGAGCCAAATACTCTTTAGTTGAAGTTTTAATCCATTTTCCATTTCTCTTGTCTACCAAGCAATCCTCCTGGGGATTGGTGGTTAACTGATGGTAAGCAAAATCAAAGGTTCTTTTTAAAGTAGTCATAGTGTTAAAATTTCGTTAGTGCAAATTACACTATTTTTGAATTACTTACAAATGAAATGATTCGGAATGAAATATTTTTCTTCCGGTATTTTTGCCGATATAATTATTAAGTTTGTTTCCAACATCTAATAAAAATCTGCATGAAACCATTTTTACTTCAACTGATAGAAACAGTAAAATCTGAACACAAAGACTTGGGAAAGGTTACGCTTGTAGTCCCAACTCAAAGAAGCGGTGTGTATTGCAGGAAATATTTAAGCGAATTATCTACCGAAACTACTTGGGCACCTAAAATCATTACAATTGATGATTTTATCAAAAACAATTGTAGATTGAAACCAATAGATTCTATCGAGTTGCTCTTTCTTTTTTATGAAATCTATTTGGAAAATGAAAAACAAAACCCTGACTCGTTTTTCTATTTTACTAAATGGGCGCCTACTCTCNTAGCCGATTTCAATGAAATGGATCATTATATGGTTGACTCAAAAACAATTTTTAATGATTTAAGAAATATCAAAGAAATAGACAATTGGAGTTTTAATGAGGAAAAGCTGAGCGACATGCAACAAGATTTTGTTCAGTTTTGGGCCACTTTACCTACTCTTTACAAAACACTGAACGACAGATTGACTGCTGAAAACAAAGGATATTCAGGAAAGTTGTACAAGTGGGTTGCCACTTCTATTTATGAAGTCCTAGATGACCACGAAGACAATTCAGTTTATTTTGCAGGATTTAATGCCCTATCCACTTCGGAAGAACTAATCATTGATACTTTTGTAAACAGTGGAAAAGGTCAGTTGTTTATGGATGGTGATACTTTTTATATCGACAATCCCGACCATGAGGCTGGACTGTTTTTGAGAAAACAAATCGCTTCGAAAGGTAAAAAAGCCGTTCGTTGGATAGACTCTCACTATATTCAAGGAAATAAAAACATTGAGTTGCTTTCAGCTCAATCTTCTGTGATGATGGCAAAAGCTGTTGGGGATCATTTATCCAAACTTAGTGAATCAGAAATTAAGAAAACAGCAGTAGTGCTTGCGGATGAATCTCTTCTTCTTCCCATAATGAATTCTATTCCCGAATCCATTGATTCGTATAACATTTCTTTGGGTTATTCTTTGTTTAATTCTCCTGTTTTTAGTTTGTTATCTTCTTTGTTTTCAATACAAGAAAGTTACATAAAGCACAACAAAGGAAGTTTGCACTACCGAAGTTTCTTGGGATTAGCAGAACATTATTTAATGAAAAAAGTAATTCAATCCTACTCCATCAAACAGGAAATTGTTGCCAAAAACATAACTTTTATTTCTTCAAAATACATCAAGGAAAAAGAAGAACTGGAAGGGCTGGAATTTTTGTTCAACCAGTGGGATTCAGAAAACATAGTACAATCCGCTTTTGATGCATTGAACAAACTGATTGAAAAAGTAGTTGAATCACTTGATTTTGGAACCAATTCTTTGGAGCTAGAATATCTGTTTTCGGCCCAAAAAGTATTGCACAAGGTTGAAAACAAATTGACTCATAAAAATTACATTGAAGATTTAAAAACCCTAAAACAGTTGTTTTTTCAATTGTTTAAATCTGAAAATGTGTCTTTTATCGGAGAACCGCTTTCTGGTCTTCAATTAATTGGAATGCTGGAAACAAGAGCTTTGGATTTTGAGAATATTATTCTTGTTTCGGTAAATGAAGAGGTTTTGCCAAAAGGAAAGTCGAGTAATTCCTTTTTTCCTTATGAATTAAAAAAACTGTACGGATTGCCAACCTACAAGGAAAAGGAAGCTATTTATGCCCACCATTTTTACCGACTCTTACAAAGAGCATCTAATGTTTCTTTGGTTTATAACAGCAGTCTTTCTGGAATGAATGGAAGTGAAAAAAGCAGATACATTGAGCAATTGAAAGAAGAATTGTCTGGGTTTAATAACATTACAATCACCGAAAAAGTGATTGCGACAGAAATAAATAAATCTTTAGAAAATGGAACGGTAATCACCAAAAACAAGGCGATAATTGACAAACTAAAGTCATTGGCAGAATATGGGTTTTCTCCTTCTGCGATTTCAAAATACTTGAGCTGCCCATTAGATTTTTACTACAGTTATGTGGTTGGACTAAGGGACGAAGAGGAAGTGGAGGAAGACATAGAAGCCAACACATTTGGAAACATAATTCACAAGGTTTTGGAGCACATGTACAAACCCTATATTGATAAAAATGTAGCAGCTCATGATATTCAAGAGATGAAAAAGCAGGTAGATGAACTGTTGAATAAATATTTTAAAGAGGAATATTCGTCTCATTTTGATACGGGTAAAAACTACCTAATGTATCACGGTGCCAAAAAATCTATTTTGAGCTTTCTTTCAAAAGAAGAAACGCTGGTGAAAGAGAATGAATTGATAATCATTGGCCTAGAAAAAGATGCTGAGAGAGAATTCGAATTTGAAACCGCTGAAGGACTTATTAAAACAAGATTGAGAGGAAAAATTGACCGAATAGACCAACTTAACGGTGAACTTAGAATAATTGATTACAAAACGGGGGCAGTAAAACCAGAGGATGTGAGAGCTACGTCCATTCCTTCATTGTTTGCAAACAAATCCTTCAAAGGAAAAGTGTTTCAGTTATTGGTCTATGATTTCTTGATGGAAACAGAAAGTAAAACCATAAATAACTCCATATCGGGAATAATTTCTACAAAAGCTATATCGAGTGGATTGATGGGATTAGAAATCAACAGAATGAAACCAACAGACGAAGTTAGAGAAGAGTTTAAGATTGAAGTAGCTCGAATATTGACAGAGATATTTGACTTAGATGTTCCATTTGAACATAACGAAAATGCTTTGTATTGCAATTACTGCGATTAGTCGAACAGTCGCCACTTTATTCCAAATTTGAAAGCTCTGTCTTGGATTGGATATTGACTTATGGCTAAGTAATTTTTTCCGAAATCCTCAGAAACATTCCAATTGGAATTGATAGAATTGAGATTAGATCCTGTAAACACATTGCTGTTTACGTGAGTTACAGAAACAAAAAACGAAAAGTTTTTTTTGATATAAAACTCAGAAAACACATCAATAATTGGATAGTTTCCGACTTTAGTTGTGGATTGAATTGTGAATTCATCCAATGCAGGATTGTAATTTCTGGGTGTGAATTTAGAATAATACAACACATTAAAACCAGCCTTAAAACGCAGTACTTTCCTGATTAACCTTCCTTTGAAATAAAGAGAATTGTGAATCAATAGGTTTGGAACTTCAATATTTTCCGTTGTCAATACATCCTGCACATGCACGTTTGAAGATAAAAAGAACCATTTTGTAAATTCAAAGTCCTTGTTCAACGACAAAGCCAAATACGAAATTTTTGTTTGAATAGGTTGAGCGTTTTCGTCAAAAAACACAGCATTGTTTTGAGATTCAAAATTTAGACTTGCTCCATATTTTTTATCCGTGTTTTCTACTTTTACCCACAACTGAGTTATTAAATTTGTTTTGTTGGTTAGGTTCCATCTCACGTGATTAGAATTGTATCTGTTGTAGTAGAGTTCAGGTAAATCAGTAAGAATATTTGCTTTTCCTTGAAAAGAATTAAAAATGAAATTCTCTGAAAACTTCATGGCTATTTCGTTTCTAAACTCAAAAGATTCATAACCTCCATCAGACATCAAAAACTCTCCGTACGAACGGAATTGAATGCTGTCTTTATTGAAAAGAAACTCACCGTAGAATAAATTTTCTAAGTGAACTGTAAATGGAGCTAAGCTGGCATATTCAAAATAATTTTGTCCAAATCCAAAAGAGAATAACGAATGTCCAGAAATTAATTCCAATTGAACTCGGTGAGAAACCCTTTCGAGCCTCAAACTATCTGTGGTCGTCACAGAATCTTCGTAGTAATTGGCAAAAAAATCACTCGAGTTTATCAAGTTTGTATTTCTTTGGGTTCTATGATACGCTAATTTCTGTCTTATTTGTAAAAATGAATTTGAATCAATTTTACTGCTTGTAAATTTATAAGCGTGATTAAAACTAACATCTAATACTTTTAAATCTATACTGTTGCTTGAATTTGAAGTTGAGTTGAATTGATTTGGGAATGTAGTCTTTAGGTTTCCATTTGAAGAATCCAACAATGAAAAAAAACTAGAATCAGAAACTCCACCATTCAAGTTGGAATATCTTTTAAAATTTTTGAAATCAGCCTCAAAGCTATACGGTTTGTTTGTTGGAGAATACTTTAATCCTAATTCAAAATTGGATAATTCTGCTTCGGTACCAAGATAAATTCCTTCCGAAGATGTTTTTAAAACCCTCGCTTTACCAATTAATGCTTTACCTAATCTTTGTGTATGATTTACATCAACATAATTTTCTCTGCCCGACCCCGAAACGTAGAATACATCGGTAAATGTGGGAGAATTGGAAGAATCTGGAAACAAATCCAAGAAATCATGATTATTGGACTGAAAAGGAGAAATTAAATGGTATTTGGCTTGACCTAAATTGGACAAATAAACCTCTTGGTAGTTTCTGTAAACAGAAGAATTTTCGAAAATAGACCGAGATGTATCTGTCACCTGTCCAAAAAGCACAGAAGACGAAAAAATCAAAACGAGTGTAATTATCCTTTTCATATCGGTGATAAAAGTAGGGATAAACGAAGAATTTGCCAATGGATTCTATTTTAGTTGTTGAAAAGTTCGGCAAATTGTGTTTTTTCAATCGGATACTTATTGAAAGTTCCTATTGCTTTCGCTATCAATTCTCGCTTTCCATTGCTTGTTCTGAATATTTCGCCAGTGGAAGAAATTAATTTCTTTCCTTCAAAATCTACTTTTCCAATTCCCTCTAATTCATCGGATAAAAATACGGGCAAAAAATAATTGATTTTGAACTCCACAGTGGAAACCAAAGCTCCCGAAGAAAAAGAAATTGACAAAGCTGCAGAACCCAATACAGAATCCATGAAACCTGCTACTACTCCACCGTGGCAAACATTTGGAGAACTAAGATGTTTGTCCAAAACGGTCATGTTATAAGTAGATTCTCCTGGAGTTTTTACATCCAAAGTCATTCCATTATCTTGAGCAAATCGATTGATACTTTTATAAATTTCTATTGGGTTATTAAACATTGTTAATATTTTGTGTGTAATCAAAGATAGAAATACTTTGGTTTAAGTTTTAGATAAAAGAAAGTATTATTACCTTTATCGCTTACGTTTATTGACTTGATATTTCAAGAAACATAAAACAGAACAAAATGACTTGCAAAACTGTACAAGAATCAGTAAAAGAGATATTTACAAAGTATTTGGAGCAAAACGGACACCGTAAAACTCCTGAGCGTTTTGCTATACTCAGCGAAATTTTTGATCATCCAGAACATTTTGACGTAGAGGAACTTTATTCTTTGATGAAGGAGAAAAATTACCGTGTAAGCAAGGCAACCATTTACAATACCATAGATTTGCTTTTGGCGTGTAACTTAATTAGAAAACATCAGTTTGGGAAAAATTTAGCTCAGTACGAAAAGTCATACCAATATAAAAAACACGATCACATAATTATTACAGATACCGAAGAAGTCATTGAGTTTTCTAATCCATTGATAAACGATATCAAGGAGATGGTTGAGGAAAAATACGGAATTAAAGTTCTTCACCACTCTCTTTATTTATACGCACAAAAAAACGATTAACAAATACTTTAAAACACTTCGGTTAATAAACTGATTTAAAACTATTAAAACAAAATATTTCATGGCATTAGATGTATTATTAGGACTCCAATGGGGAGATGAGGGAAAGGGAAAAATTGTAGATGTACTAACCCCTAAATATGACATTATCGCAAGATTTCAGGGAGGACCAAACGCTGGACACACTCTTGAGTTTAATGGCATTAAACATGTTTTGCATACAATTCCTTCAGGAATCTTTAGAGATAATGTTTTAAATGTAGTTGGTAACGGAGTTGTTATTGATCCTATCATTTTTCAGAAAGAAATTGATGCTTTAACGAAGATGGATGTAATTGTCAATGATAAATTATTCATTTCAAAAAAGGCTCACTTGATTCTTCCTACTCACAGATTGTTAGATGCTGCTTCAGAAAAAGCCAAAGGAAAAGAAAAAATTGGTTCTACGCTTAAAGGGATTGGACCAACTTACATGGACAAAACGGGAAGAAATGGGTTGAGAGTTGGAGATATACTAAGCTCTAATTTTCAAGAAAAATATGAGCAATTGAAATCAAAACATTGTAAAATGTTAGATTTTCAAGAATTTGATTATGATTTGACTGAAATGGAAACTGAATGGTTTAAGAGCATTGAGTTTTTAAGGACATTAAACATTATAGATAGCGAACATTTTCTGAACGCCCAAATGAAAGAAGGATTGTCAATTCTTGCTGAAGGAGCTCAGGGAACATTACTTGACATCGATTTCGGTACATATCCATTTGTTACTTCTTCAAACACAGTCACTGCTGGAACAGCAACTGGTCTGGGAATTGCTCCAAACAAAATTGAAGGAGTAAATGGAATTTTCAAGGCTTATGTAACGCGTGTGGGTGGTGGCCCATTTCCTACAGAATTATTGGACAAAACTGGCGCTGATATGCAAAAGGCAGGACATGAATTTGGAGCTACGACAGGAAGACCTCGAAGATGTGGTTGGTTGGATTTACCTGCATTGAAGTATGCAATTATGATTAATGGAGTTACGGAATTGAGTATGATGAAGGCCGATGTTTTATCTGGTTTTGATCCGATTAAAGTTTGTACACATTATAAAATTGGAGATGAATTGTATGATTATTTCCCTTACGACATTTGTGACGAAGAAATTGAACCAGTGTATATGGAATTAAAAGGATGGAAAGAAGATTTGACAAAGCTTGAATCTATCGACCAAATTCCTTCCCAACTAAGCGATTATATTGAGTTCTTGGAAAGTGAACTGGAGACTCCAATTACTATCGTTTCGGTAGGTCCAAATAGAAACCAAACGTTACTAAGAAACTAAAATATCCTTGTTTTTTTATCGTTACCCTTTCATAAACTAAAAGATTACGTTGAAAAAAACAAACTTTAATAGAACAAAAACAATTGCGAGATTAATTCTTGTAGTTGTTTTTTTTGTTTTAAACCCAACCCTTAATTTTTCACAAATTACTGGTGATCCATTGCTTGAAGATACTTCCAATAATGTTATTCATTTTTTAGGTGCCGATTCCATCATTCCTTTGAATGGAAATATAAACGTGGCAAAAATCGTTGGAAACGCAAGGTTTATGCAAGATAGCGTGTTTATGCGTAGCGATTTTGCTTTACTCGACTCTAAGTTGCAATTCTTGAAAGCGATTGGAAATGTAAGGATCAAACAAGGAGATTCTCTTTTTTTATATGGAGATTCTCTAGATTATAATGGCGAAACTAAAATCGCAATTGTTCGGGGAAACGTAAGATTGATAGAAAACGATTTGACTTTGACAGCCCCATCCATTCGTTACGACCTTAATACAAGCACAGCTTATTATATAGAAGGTGGAACTGTGGTAAGTAAGAAGAACCAAAATACACTTACTAGCGATTTGGGATATTATTTTTCAGGTTCAAAAACACTTTCTTTCAAAGGAAATGTAACCTTAAACAACCCTGAATACAGGATGAATTCGGACACATTAGATTACAATGAAATATCCGAAATTGCTTATTTTTCTGGAAACACTTTTATCAAAGGAGAAGGGAATCTCATTTTTTGTAAAAATGGATATTATGATACTCGAAATGACATTTCAGAGTTCAACAAAGATGCCTATCTCATTTCGGATGGTCACACCATTTTGGGAGACAAACTTTATTACGATAGAAAAACAGGACTAGGAATTGCAAAAGGTAATATTAGACTTGAGGATTCTGTGAATCAAATCATTGTAACCGGAGATTACGGAACTAGGAACGAAAAAAACAATCTTTCTTTTGTAACTGGAAATACGCTGGTGAGCAAATGGTTTGAAGACAATGACACACTTTTTCTTTCGGCTGATACAATTAAAGTTTTTAAAATTGATTCTACTAAAATGAACCAACTTTTCTGTTTCAACGATGTGAGAATTTTCAAAAACGACCTTCAAGGAATTTGCGATTCGATGGTTTACTTACAATCCGACTCTTTGATTCAGCTTTTTGTTTCGCCTTATATTTGGTCAGAGAATAGTCAAATGAACGGAGATACAATCATAATACAACTTTCTTCCAAGCGAATCAAAGAACTATTATTGAGGAACAATTCCTTTATAGCTGATGCAGTATCGATTTTGGACACAGCAGCTAACGACACAATACCAAGCGGTGAGTACAACCAAATAAAAGGTAAAAATGTGAAAGCTATCTTTACTCAAGATACAATACGAACAGTTTATGTTACGGGGAATGGCCAAAGTATTTATTTCACCCAAGAAGACTTGCAGCCATCCCAAGGATTGAATAAAATTGATTGCAGCGAGATGAACATTAAATTTGAGAATGGAAAAATCAGGAAAATTGCCTTTGTGAACAGTCCAGATGGAATTTTACTTCCTATTCAAGACGCAAGAGAGGAAGACAAAGAATTGAAAGGATTTAGTTGGAAACTGGATCTTCGTCCGCTTTCTAAAAATAGTCTAATAAAATAAANGCAGATGATAAAAAATCAAAGTGTTTTTTCTGACAAAAAGATCTATTGGGCAATTATAGCGCTATTCTCNGTGTTTTATATCAGAGGTTTGTTCACTATTATTTATGGTACAGATGCCAACATTTACGCTTCTTTGAGCGCAGAAATGATTGAAACAAACAACTGGCTTCAGATTTTTCATAAAGGAAATGATTACTTGGACAAACCTCCTTTGCATTTTTGGTTATCTGGAGGTTCCTTTCTCCTATTTGGAGTAAATAGTTTTGCCTATAAATTACCTTCATTTTTATTTACCATTCTGGGTTCCTACTCTACATTTAGATTAGGAAAAACTTTGTACAACAAAGAAATAGGAAAGCTCGCTTCCCTCCTTTTTTACTGTTCATTTGCTGTAATACTAATCAATCAAGACGTAAGAACAGATACGATTTTGGTAGGAATTGTAGTTTTTTCTTTATGGCAACTTATAGATTATGTTCAAACCAATAAATGGATTCATTTAATTGCTGGGTTCGTTGGAATTGGGTTAGCAATGTTGGCCAAAGGTCCTATTGGATTAATGGTTCCTGTTTTAGCATTAGGTATTCATTTTTTGATAAAACGCGAATGGAAAAACATATTTAAATGGCAATGGCTAGTGGGAATAGCCGTTACTTGCGCTGTCATTTCTCCTATGGTTTGGGGATTGTATACTCAGTTTGATTTACAACCCACAAAAGAATTCAACCTGGCATCAGGTATGGAGGGAAAAGGAACTTCTGGACTCAAGTTTTACTTTTGGGATCAGTCTTTTGGAAGAATTACAGGAAGTAACAAAGAATGGAAAAATGACTCTTCTATTTTCTTTTTCGTTCATACTTTCATTTGGTCATTCCTTCCTTGGTTTATATTGGGATTGTTGGGATTATTCAAAAAAATGAAAGACTCTATATTGTCTATCAGGAAGCATGAATTTTATATGTTGGGCGCCATTGTAATTCCTTTTTTGGCCATGTCCAAATCTCAGTTTCAATTGCCACATTACATTTATGTGTTTTTTCCCATGTGGTTTATTTTGGCGGGTTGGTATCTGGTCAAACTATCAGAAAACTCTATTTGGTACAGCATATTAAGATGGGTTCACATCGTTCTTAATTTTGCTCTTATACTTATTTCTGGGCTTACCCTTGTGTTTCTATTCCCAAGCAAATCACTATTTATTTGGATACCCATCTTGATTGGAATCATAAGCCTTTCCTATTTGTATAAAAAAACAAAAGGAAAACAACAACTTATAATCACCACATCCGTTGCCTTTGGGGTTCTCATGTTTGTTTTTAGTTTTCATTTCCTACCTAGTGTGTTGAAATATGATGCACCTTATCAAGCAGCAATCAAAAGCAAGGAGTTACAGATTAATAAAATTTTCTCCAACAATGTTCAGAGTTTGGCCTTTGACGTATATTCTGATGTTAAGGTTGAATACAAAAACATATATACGCTTCAGGATTTAGCCGATCAAGGAACGTACATTTTTGTTAAAGAAAGTGAACTAAAGGGTATACTTGAAACCTACGAAGAAAAAACTTTACTTGAATTTAAACATCATTCTGCTACGAATCTTTCACTAAAATTTTTATTAAAAGATTCCAGGGAACAGACATTAGAAAAATTTTATTTAGTAGAAATATAAATTAGTACTGCTTCAATTGTCTAGAGATTTCCTCGAAAGCCGATTCAAAATCTCTTCCTATTATTTTGTCATAAAAACCTAGACTTGCCATAGGTTTCGTCCAGAAAGATAATTCGCCTGATGTTTTCCAAACAACCAAAGTTCCCGTGGATGTTTCGGTTAATTTGATATTTCCAACTGTTTTGGAATCCCAATCCGACAATTGAATTGTGTAGGTTAATTCCTGGAAAGGAATAATTTCCGAAACAGTCATACTTCCTTTCCCTATTTTATTTCCAGTCCAA
>JGI26083J51738_10000434_pt1 | contig 23076 bp, 20 predicted proteins | sample SaaInl85LU_5_DNA_FD_51738 | JGI IMG/M metagenome (IMG submission 51738)
CGTGCTGTTGAAAACCAAAAAACAAACCTGTCCTTCCAAACCCAGACTGCACTTCATCTGCAATGAGCATTACTTGATATTCTTGGCATAAGGCTTCAATGGTTTTAAAAAAGGGAGTCGTGGGTTGGTCCAGGCCACCTACTCCTTGAATAGATTCTATAATCACAGCACAAACATCGCCTCCAGAAAGTACTTCTTTTAATGCGTCTTCATCATTAAGGGCAATAAAAATCACTTGGTGCCCTTTGTTTATTGGGGCTTGAATAGAAGGGTTGTCCGTGACAGCAACTGCTGCTGAGGTACGTCCGTGAAAACTGTTTTTAAAGGCCACTACTTTAGATTTTCCAGTGATGAATGAAGCCATTTTAAGGGCGTTTTCATTGGCCTCTGCTCCAGAGTTACACAAGAACAATTGATAGTCTTCACAACCAGACAAGGTCCCTAATTTTTGTGCGTATGCTTCTTGTATAGGGTTTTGAACCGCATTGCTATAAAAGGCAATTTTGTCTAATTGGTCTTTTATAGATTGGGTATAATGGGGGTGGCTATGGCCAATAGAAATAACCGCATGCCCCCCGTATAGGTCTAAATATTCTGTACCATTAATATCTGTTAATACCGCTCCTTTGGCACTCACAGGAGTCACATCATATAATGGATAGACGTCAAAAAGTTTCATAATTGATCTTGTGTTATTTTGCTAATGGCAGCAAAGGATTTTTGTATTCCTTGAATAAACGCAGCACTCAAACCGCAGTTTTCCATCTCGTTTAGCCCAGAAATAGTACAGCCCTGAGGCGTAGTGACTAGATCTATTTCGGCTTCAGGATGGCTTTTATTTTTCTGTAAAAGAATGGCAGCNCCCAAGGCAGTTTGAACGACCATTTCTAAAGCATCATGCGCTTCAAAACCCAGCTGAACACCTCCTTGGGAATTGGCTCTGATGAGTCGCATCCAAAAGGCAATACCACTAGCGCCTATCACTGTGGCTGCCTGCATTTTTGTCTCTGGGATACACATGGTTTTTCCCATCCTGTCAAAAATAGCTTTNGCAATGGCAATTCTTTTTTCTCCCACTTCGTTTGCACATAGACAGGTCATAGACGCTCCCACAGAAATAGCGGTATTAGGCATGGCCCTAATAATGAAGTGATGGGCGCCAATAAGCGCTTCTATCTTTTGAATAGAAAAGCCAGTAATGGTAGAGATTACCACATGTTTCTCTGTTAGAAATTCTTTAATCTCTGCTAAGATGCCTTTGAACTGTCCCGGTTGTACCGCAAAAATGAGAATGTCTGACTGTTTCACTAATGTTACATTATCTGTGCTAAGTGTTACCTGACTAAACGCTTTGAATGCTTCTAAGGAAGCCACATTTCTTTTGGATAGATACATACTTGTAGCTCCGTCCGATTGCAAAATTCCTTTGGCAATGGATTGGCCTAAATTTCCCGCTCCTATAATTCCTATTTTCATGACTTTTTACTTTTACTATGATATGTTAGGGCCCTTTNCGATTTTTTTAAAACCTATTGGCTTTGAGTTGTAATCCCAGTGTTTCTTCCCACCCAAAAATGAGGTTCATATTTTGCACGGCCTGCCCACTAGCTCCTTTTAATAAATTATCAATGGCTACTGTAATCAGTAACTGATTTTCATGTTTGTGCAAGTGAATGTGGCATTGATTGGTATTGGTAACTTGCTTTAGGTCTATAGGGAATTCAGAAAGATGGGTGTAAGGTGCTCCTTCGTAATACGCATTGTAAAGTGCTTTAGCTGCTTCAATAGTATCCTGGTATTCCGTGTACAGCGTGGCGAATATGCCCCTTGAAAAAGCACCCCTGTTTGGTATAAAATAAAATGGAGGTAATTCAGTCCTAGTGGCCGCAGTGCCATCAGTCCCTGCAAATGACAATTGTTCCCTCACTTCGCCCAAATGTTGGTGGTTAAATGCTTTGTACCACGAAAGGTTGTTGTTTCTCCAGCTATTGTGGGTGGTTTCTCCTGGGATAATTCCAGCACCTGTGCTTCCTGTGGTGCCGTTAATATGCACCGGATGGCTCAATTTTTGGGCCTTTGCCAAAGGCAAAAGGGCCAACTGCAAGGCAGTGGCAAAACATCCAGGATTGGCTATAAATTGTGCATTTTCTATGGCAGATTTGTTTTTTTCTGGCAGTCCGTAAACAAATGTTTTACCCAATAATGAGGCATTCGCCTGGGCCCTAAAATCTGTGCTCAGGTCAATTATTTTCGTGGCATCAGAAAATGGATTTTTTTCTAAGAAATCTTTAGAATGACCATGTCCTAAACACAAAAAGACCAGATCAATAGTGGGATCTACGCTGTCTGTAAAACACAGGTCTGTACTGCCTAATAAATCTTCATGAGCCCTGTAAAGAGGTTCGCCCGCTTTGGTGCGGCTATACACAAAGTTTATTTCTGCCGCCGGGTGGTTAATGAGTAATCTGATGAGTTCTCCACCTGTATATCCTGAACCGCCAATAATACCAATTTGAATCATATCTTTTTTATTTTTCGAGCCTCCTCAGGAGATTCATTTTCAATTTACACCCCATTCCTTTTGCTTGGATATAGGGGTGTCTTTCCATTAATACTAGCGCTATTTAAAATCGTTTACCTGCTTGTAAATTCGTCCTGCATTAGATAAAATTTTAATAAAGCCTTTTGCGTCTTGAGCAGACCAAGCCTTGTTCTCTTCTCCATAGGTGCCAAAACCAGCCCCCATTAAGTCGTTTTCAGAAGTAATTCCGTCTAGGGTAAATCTGTAGGGATGCAGGCTTATATAGACAGTTCCATTCACAGTCTTTTGACTGTCTGTTAAAAATGCCTCTGTATTTCTTAGCACAGGATCTAAATACTGTCCCTCATGAAGCAGCATGCCGTACATACTAGCCAGGCTATCTTTTTGGTGCAACTGCCATTTGCTCAAACAGTGTTTTTCTAAAAGGCTATGGGCTTTGATGAGAATTATTGCCGCTGCAGCTTCAAACCCAACTCGGCCTTTAATTCCAATGATGGTATCTCCCACGTGTATGTCTCTTCCAATGGCATATGCCGATGCTATTTTTTCTAGCTTTTGAATTTGAGATACGGGGCCCCCATAAACACCATCTATGCCTATAAATTCTCCTTTTTCAAAATGTAATTCAATGGTTTTCTTTTCTTTTTCTAATAGGGCAGAAGGGTAGGCGGTTTCGGGTAAGGGTTCTTTAGAGCCCAGGGTTTCTACACCACCTACTGAAGTCCCCCACAATCCCTTGTTAATAGAATATTTTGCTTTTTCCCAAGAATACGAAATACCTTGAGCATTTAGGTAGGCAATCTCTTGTTCTCTACTCAGTTGCAGGTCTCTTATTGGGGTGATAATTTCTATTTCTGGTGCTAAGACAGAAAAAATAAGGTCAAAACGTACTTGGTCGTTTCCTGCGCCAGTACTTCCATGTGCAATGTGACTAGCGCCTACTTCTTTTGCATACGAAATGAGTTCAAGGGCCTGAACAATCCTTTCTGCACTTACAGAGAGCGGATAGGTATTGTTTTTTAATATATTTCCAAAGATGAGGTATTTCACTACTTTTTGATAGAAAATTTCTACTCCATCTATGGCCTTAAATGCATGAGCACCTAATGCTATTGCTTTTTCCTCCATTTCATGGAGGTCTACTGGGTCAAAGCCTCCTGTATTTACAGTAACTGCGTGTACTTCAAAGCCCATCTCTGCACTGAGGTATTTGGCGCAATAAGAGGTGTCTAAACCGCCACTATAGGCTAAAACTAATTTTTTCATGGTATTATTTTTAGGTCTAACACCTTCGAATGAAGCGGTGTTATTTTATGTTTTTTATATTTAAGTGTTTTTAACTCCCCAACCTTAGTTGTCCATTATTATACATACTAGAGGTTTTTATTTTTTCTTTAAAAACAGTTGTTCCTTAATGCTTTTTAAACGCTCGAACGCCTTTGTATTTAAGGGCTTCTTTTTTATTTTATGTTCATAAAGCATGCCTGTACAAAGGCACATTTTTTGTTCTGTTCTAGTAAGTACGTCAAAATTCTTACAAGTTTGGCAGCCTTCCCAAAAAGCTGGATCAGTGGTGAGTTCAGAGAAAGTGACCGGCTTATAGCCCAATTCATAATTGATTTTCATCACGGCAAGGCCTGTGGTAATTCCAAAGATTTTAGCTTCAGGAAATTTTTGCAAAGACAATTCTAAAACCGCTTTTTTGATTTTCTTAGCCAGTCCTTGATTTCTGTAATCAGGATGCACAATAAGGCCTGAATTGGCTACAAATTTTTCATGCCCCCAAACTTCTATATAGCAGAAACCAGCAAAGATTTCTCCGTCTAGGGCAATAATGGCATTCCCGTTTTGAAGTTTTCTTTGAATGTATTCAGTACTTCGCTTGGCTATTCCGGTGCCTCGGACCAAAGCAGAGGCTGCAATAGTGTCGCAAATAATTGGCGCGTACTTAAAATGAGACGCGTTGGCCATTGTGATTTTCATGGGCAATTAATAAAAAATAAATGATAAGGATAAATGATTGCGCTAGGGGGGAATTGGACACACCTAATTCCAAAAAAGAGAACACCCTTACGGGCGGCGGCGCCTAGGGGCAGTCACAGTACTACTCATGCGAGTCGAAGGGTGAACTGCATGGAAACCAACAGAAAAAGAAGCTGTTGGGGATAAAAATTTATATGTGGTACTGTTAATCACATTTCAAATGTATATAAAAAAAAGAAACGTTTACTTTTAAAGGCAAGTTTCACTCCTTTAATGAAACATTTTTAACAGATTCCTGTCTGGAGCTTGTTATTTTAACAATTTCACGAATTAAAAAACCAAAAACTACGGAGTATTCAATGGAAATGACCCACAAGTTCTCCTTAAAACTGGGATTGGCATAGGTAATATAACTTAAAAAGACCATGGCGCTCCATAAATACATATACCTAAATGGGGTATAAATGGCCAAGGCAACACCAAAGCAAAGGTACCAAGGGTGCACGGTAGTGGCAATAAACAAATGGCCGGTAAACATTAAAAGCATGGCGCTAATGGAAACTTTTAATACAGCAGGGGAATCTTCGATATTCGAAAGATAAAGGCTCTTTAATCGATTAGGAATGGAAGCATAGGGCGCCTTTTGTAACCCACCCATTTTTTTCCACTGCCAATAAAAAACAACTATTGCCCATACAACAATCATATAGGGCAGTACTTTCCCATAGGTTAAAATGGTTTTGTAGGCACTATTCCCAAGGTCCATGGAAATAAACTTGATCAGGTTGTAAATAGAAGCATTAAATTCAAAATTATTAAACCACAAGCCTATGGTTTCTGCATAAGAACTCCAGAAACCTTCCACCATAAGTGGCCCCCAGAACAGTCCGCAAAAAACCAATATCCAAGCCCCTAAATAGAGAAATCTTTTTACGCCCAAAGGCCCACAGTAAAAAAGGAATAAATAAAATGGGGATTAATTTGGTCATAATAGACAAAGCCAAAAAGCATCCGCCAAGAAATAGCCAAGACCCTGCACTTAATGTAAGCTTGGCTTTAAATGCACCAGCACTGGAGTGATTGGATTGTAGCTTGTATATGTAGTAGCGCTCTGTCTTTGGCGCTTCAGATGAATTTCTTTGGCGCTGAGATACTTTTACCAATGCCCAAATGGCTGCTAAAAAAAAGGCCACCATTACGCCTTCTAAATGTAGGTTTCCGCTGAGTTCAAGAATGACTAAAGGATTTAGAAAATAAAAGAAAGACTTCCAAAGGGGCTCGTTAAAATAGCCCAGCAAACGTGTTGTAAAAAACAGAACAAGCAGGTCTGCAACCAATACAACTATCTTAAAAACAAGCACAGAAACCGCTATGGATTTGTTCCCAATATAGGCGGCAAGGCCATAGACGTATTGGCTTACTGGCGGGTAATTGGAATAGTGCTTTTGGCTCAAATCACCCATTTTCTCAAAAAGTAATGCTGCATTAGGCATCCAAGGGTTCACTTGATCAATGATTTCTTTTGGAAGATAAATGTAAGGGTTAATGCCATTAATCAATAAATGACCATCCCAGAGGTACCTGTAAAAGTCTTGAGACAATTCAGGTGTAGCGCCAAATAGCAAAACCCTGAATACAATTCCAGCCACCACGAGCAGTTGGAAGACCTCTTTATTTCCATTGCTTTTAAAATTTGAGCTAGTGGTTTTTAATACCTGATAGCTGAGGCCATATAAAGCGGCTGCTAATCCAATGAGTTTAACAGAATCTGTTCGGTCTAAATCATAGCCAAAACTCCAGTACATTAGGCCTGTTATTAGCAGAAGGGTGAGGGGGTATGCGTAAAGCTTCAAAAAAGAGAACATGCCTATATTTTAGCGCTTAAGGACTTGAAAAATACAAATCCGAAACCTAAAAACAGCATAAAATGAAAAGGAAATAACCCAAAATCATTTAGAGGAACAGCGATATACATGCCGTAAAAGAAATAGCACATAAGTAATCCCTCTAAAATTACATTAGGAGGAAATTTTCTTGGACAGGTATTGGTTTCCTTTCCAAGAGTCTTTAATAGAGTTAATATTGAATTTTGGTGTTCTCACAAATTCAGAGCGCTTCCCTCTATGGCCTTCCAATACAGCCAATGAGTTGTGTAATGAGAATCCTAGGGCTACGGAAAAGAAAGTAAAGAACAATCCAATATATTGTAAAAAGTGCTCTATTCCTTTGCCTTGGGTGTTTTTATAGGTAAACCAATAGCAAATAAAAAGGATGATGGTGCTGACAATGAAAAAACTAGTGACTTCAAATACCCAAGCCAATTCAGGAAAAATACTTTTGATGTACATCATGGGAATACTTAAAACCGCCACAGTAAAAACACATAAAAACATAGAAGAGTTCAAGAGGTGCATAACGCCATGGAATTTGGTTTTCCAACTTAAATGGGGCGCAGCCAATACCTTGCGCACAGATTTTCTGAAATTCTCTGCCCCGCCTTTATTCCATCTAAATTGTTGGGATCTGGCAGCACTAATCACTACGGGCAATTCTGCAGGAGTCTCTACTTCTTCAAGGTATTTAAATTTCCAGTTTTTGAGTTGGGCCCTATAGGATAAATCCAAGTCTTCTGTTAAGGTGTCTCCTTCCCAGTTGCCTGCATCTTCAATACAAGTTTTTCTCCAAATTCCAGCGGTACCATTGAAATTAATAAAATGGCCCTGCGCATTTCTACCTACTTGTTCCAAGGTGAAATGTGCGTCTAAGGCAAAAGCTTGTATTCTGGTCAGTATAGAGTAATTCCTGTTCAGGTGACCCCATCTGGTTTGAACCACCCCAATTTCTTCACTGCCAAAATGGGGCACTGTGCGTAACAACCAATCTTTTTGAGGCAAGAAATCTGCGTCAAAAATAGCGATGAGACTTCCTTTAGCTATGGCGAGTCCTTCTTTAAGGGCGCCTGCTTTATAGCCGGATCTATTGCTTCTTCTCACATGAACAATGTCCAAGCCCTTTTTTCTCAAAGCTTCAATATGAAGGGCTGTTTTCTCTACAGATTCATCGGTAGAGTCATCTAGGACTTGTATTTCCAGGCGGTCTAAAGGATAGTCCATCAGGGCTATGTTTTCGAGCAAACGCTCTACCACATAGGCCTCGTTGTATATAGGCAGTTGAATGGTGACATAAGGTACCAGCTCTTTTTTACTCAAATCTATCAAGGGGCCATGAGCACCACTTCTTTTGTGTTTTAAGTAGTTAAACAGCAAATTGAGTTGTGCTAAACTGTAAAAGAATACCAACAGTAAAGCAAGTGTGTAAAGAGATATAATAAGATAGGCCAGTGGGTATTCCATGTTATTTGAAACTGTATTTAAAAATCCAACCCAGGATCTTTACGCCGGCAAATATAGTGCCTTTTACAGTTCCTGACACCTTAGAGACCCCAATTCTTTTTTTATATCTCACCCCTATTTCTTTGTATTTTAAGCGGTTGCGAAGGGCTTTGAGTTGCATTTCTACGGTCCAACCATAGGTAGTGTCGGACATATTCATGTCCAATAATCGCTTGTATTTTATAGCTCTAAAGGGACCTAGGTCAGTAAAAGTAGCCCTAAAAAAGAGTTTCATGAGCGTGCAGGCTAAGGCGTTTCCAAAGACCTGTTGGGGGGTCATACTGCCTGCTTCTCTGAGGGCTTTTTTACGTGCCCCCACTACAAAGTCATAGCCATCATTGGTGATAGGCGCAACCAAGTCCAGCAGCTCCTCTGGGAAATCTGAATAATCGCCATCTAAAAAAACAATAATTTCAGGAAGTTTCTCCATTTGAGCCACATATGCCATCCCTTTAAGGCAGGCGTGTCCGTAGCCCATTTTATTTTCCGTAAGCACCTTCGCGCCTGCCTTTTCTGCTACAGCTACAGTTTCATCTGTAGAGCGATTGTTCACCACAATCACCTCGCTGACTATAGCAGGAATTTCAGCCAGGACCAAACCTATGGATTGGGCCTCGTTATAGGCAGGAATAATCACTACTATTTTGGGTGGGTTTAAAGGATCAAATGTCACAAATACCTATTTTTATTTTATATATCAAATGTTTTTGGTCTGCCAAACCCATTACTTATTTTTTATTGAGCAAATCTATCAGTGAAACGTCGTTCCCCAATAGTATTTCCGTAGGATTAATTCTGCCAGACTCAGGACCTTGCTCTAGCTTCAATACTCCTCTGGGGCAGACGGCAGAACACACCCCACAGCCCACACAACTGGAACGCACAATGTTTTCTCCTTTTTGCGCATAGGCCCTAACGTCTATGCCCATTTCACAGTAAGTACTGCAATTCCCACAAGAGATACATTGCCCTCCATTGGTGGTGATTCTAAACCTGGATTTAAANCGCTGAACAAAACCTAAGTAAGCCGCTAGTGGGCAGCCAAAACGACACCACACCCTGTTCCCAAAAATAGGATAGAATCCGGTGCCAATAACTCCCGCGAAAATAGCGCCTATTAAAAAGCTGTAGGTGTTTTGAATGGATTGTGTTTTAATTCCGACTAGGCTGGTGTTTCCCGTAAAAAAACTGTAAAGTGTAGCGGCTGTCATGAGCACCGCAAAGACCAATACCCCATGCACCAACCACCGCTCTACTTTCCAGGAAAAAAGGGATTTGCTTGAATGCTGTCTATAAGGGTCGCCCAAGGTTTCTGCCAAACCACCACAGCCACATACCCATGAGCAGTACCATCTTTTTCCAAAGAAATAGACCATTACAGGAACCACCACGAGGGTCAATAAAATACCCCATACCAGAATAAACAATCCAAGGCCACCGGAGTCTATGAGTTTGTTGAGGTTCCAGCTAAAAAAGAAATCATAATCTAAGGGGAAGGCGTTTTTAAAATCTGTGGCAGGCAGTTGCAGCCTGGTCATGATTTCTGGAATTAAAAACGCAAAAACAATTTGAAAAAAGAGTACAGAGGTGGTGCGTAAGATTTGATAATTCACATGCCTGTACTTTATATACATGCGAATGGCCATAACCACCATAATTACACAATACATAAATCCATACACAAACCATTGGCTGGCAGGACCTCCATTAAGTGCGTAGGATAGAGGGTCTAGCATAAGGGTCCAATGAATGGTGTATTGGGGCGCAAAGTAAAGCACTAAATAAAAGCCAATTAAATAGGCAAAAACACCCCAGGCAATAAAACCTCTATTGGTGCTATTTTGTTTGTAAATCCCGTTGTTTTTAATCCCTTTAGGGCCTTCCGTAATGACTTGTGGAACAATAAATAAAAGGGCTCCAAAGATACCCAGTCCAAAACTAAGCCAGAAAAAAAGCAGGCTGTTTTCTGCTACTAGGCCTTTGGCCGATGCCTTTCCCAATATAAATGCCAAATCCTTTGGTGCGCTATAAATAATATTCCCATAAGCTTCTTTTCGCGCTTCCTTGGAGATTCCTTTCTTTTTTGCCGCCGCCCTGTGATCATCGTTAGTCTTTAAAACTACGGCAGACAAAGCATTTTTAAGGCTATGAATATTATTAAATGAACTGTTGGTAAGCGCCGCCACGGCATTGGACTCAAACACCTTAGAGCTAATTCCCTTTTCTGTCATCAGGGCAGTGAGCTGTGCTTTTGTTGGACTAAAAGTCCCCATAAAAATAGCACTGCTAAAGGTGAAAATCCCCAATAAAAACAATACGATTCCTAACTGTTGTAATTGTTTCATTTTTTGGTGCTAAACGGATTAAATATTCTCGTCCAGGATTTTTTTACTGGCTTGAGTGCTTTTTGAAAAACAGTGTTGTAATGGTTTAAAAGGTCTTTTTGATGTGAGTTACTGAATTCGGGGTCAAAAAGGGCATCGGCCCAATGGGCCAAACAATAATCTAAAGATTTATGTTGGCTGAGCCAAGCGTCTAAAACAGCATGCCTCAGTCTAATTCCAAATACATTTACCCCCAGTAATTGATTGGTTTCTTTGTGGTATGCAGCAGTAATAGCGATGGGCTCATGAGGGTGTTGCCAGTGAAAATGCTGCTCGTGCTCCTGCTTTCTTTTGTCGGTATTTACCCAACCATAGGTCTGGTATTCTACCTCAAAAAATTTAGCAGAATTGAACCAATGACCTGGTTTATAGGCCGTTTTGTTGCCGCAAATGGTTTGGGCTAAGGTTTCTCCCATCATTCTACCGGTGTACCAAACCGCTTCTATGGGTCTTCTGAGGCCTGTCACCTCTGTCTGTTGCGCACAGTCTCCTATGGCGTAAACACCTGCTATATTGGTCTCTAAGTATTTATTGACCAAAATCCCTTTGTCTAATGCAATGGGGGTGTTTTTTATAAAATCTATATTGGGTTGTACCCCAGTAGTGATGCCAACTAACTGACATTCAATAAGCTCATTGTTACTTGTTAAGACTGCTTTCACCTTTCCTTGGTCCCCGCCAATAATTTCTTTTAGTTCGGTGTTAAGCCTCAGGTCTATGCCGTGGGATAAAATGTGGTCATTGAGTAATTTTGCATTTTTTGTGGGCAATACCCCTTCCCAAAAATGCGCTTCTCTGACCAGAAAAGTTACAGGGATGTGTCTGCTGTGTAGCATTTCTGCCAATTCAATTCCAATGAGACCGCCGCCAACCACAACAGCCCTTTTACAGACTTGCGCATTTGGGGCGTTGGCTTCTAAAAGATCCAAATCTCTTTTGTGATAGAGGCCTTGAACACCTTTTAATTCTTGGCCAGGCCATTGGTGAAAGCTAGGTTTTGAGCCTGTGGCTATAATGAGTTTGTCAAAAGAAATTGGAGCAGATTGGTCTAAAAACAGCTGTTTTTTTTCTGTATCTATTTGTTTCACATGGTCTTGTACGAGCCCTATTCGGTTTTTTTCCCAGAACCAATCCTCATAGGGTTTAGTGTGTTCAAAAGTCATGTGTCCCATATACACATACATGAGGGCTGTTCTAGAAAAGAAATGAGGGGTCTCAGAAGAAATAACAGTAATGGCTGCATTAGAATTTTTTCTAATATGCCTGGCGGCTGTGATGCCAGCAATTCCATTTCCTATAATAACTACTTGTTCCATATATTTTTGTCACTGCACTGCATTTTAAGGGTCCAACTTGCCTTACAGCGTGAATTGTTCCTGTAAATATCCTACTTTTAAAATAAAAAAACCATGAATCGCTCTTTAATCCTGCTTTTTGTATTCGTTATTTCTGGGCTTGGGTTTTTACATTCCCAGTCAAAAATAAACGGGCTGAGTTTTGTGTCTTCAGGAAATAAAGTCTTGCCAAAGCATGTCCAAAGTGTGGAAGCGGTAAATGCCAATTGGGTGGCTCTTATGCCTTTTGCCATGATGCGCTCTACAGCATCTCCTGGGCTCAATTACACCCCTGAACGTCAGTGGTATGGAGAGACAGAGGCAGGCATTCAACAGTATTTTGAGCAGCTACAAAAGGGCAATATTCAAGTGATGTTAAAACCCCAAATATGGGTCAGAGATGGCGCGTTCACGGGTCGTATCAAAATGAATTCTCCCAAAGATTGGAAGCTTTTTGAAAGCCAGTATAGCGCCTTTATTTTACGCTTTGCGCGTTTGGCACAGCAGTTAGACATTCCGCTTTTTTGCATAGGAACGGAACTCAAGGCATTTGTTCGTGCCAGACCTGAATTTTGGAAAGGCCTTATTGAAGACATCAGAGCAGTTTATTCGGGAAAGCTCACCTATGCGGCCAATTGGGATGAATATGAAGAGACCTTTTTTTGGGACGCCTTAGACTTCATTGGAATTGACGCTTATTTTCCCTTGTCAGAGGAGAGAGACCCTTCTTATTTGTCGTTCATTCAGGCCTGGCAACCCCATTTCAATAAAATACAGGGACTGGCTTTGAGTTGCGAGAAGCAGGTGGTATTTACAGAGTACGGCTACAGAAGTGTAGATTATTTGGGGGCTAAACCCTGGCTAGTAGATAAGAACAAAGAAGCAGTGAATTTGGCCGCACAGTCTAGGGCCATTCGTGCGATTGTAGATACATTTTGGAGCGAAGAATGGTTTCAAGGAGGCTTTATTTGGAAATGGTTTATGTTTTTAGACACTGCAGGTGGTTCTGAAAACAATAGATTTACCCCTCAAAATAAGCCTGCCGCTCAAACCCTTGAAGGCCTGTATGGGAAGTATTAGATGGCTTACAAACGCTCAATGAGTTTCTTAAAAAGAACGATCATTTTTGGTTCTGTTGCACCAGCTATGGCAATAATTTCTGCAATATTTACTGGTTTTAAGTGGTCTGGATCGCAGTCGTCAGTGAGAACGGAAATAGCCGCTACAGGAAGGTTTAAGTGGTTGGCTACAATCACTTCTGGTACAGTAGACATACCTACGGCGTCTGCTCCCAAAATTTTCAACATCCTGTATTCCGCCCTAGTTTCTAATTGAGGGCCTACTACTGCTGCGTAAACCCCCTCTTTTAAAGGGATGTTTTCTTCTATAGCAATCTCTTTGATGGTTTTGGACAAGCCGGCGTCATAGGGCCTACTCATGTCTGCAAATCGCTCTCCAAAATCGGCCACGTTTTTAAAGGCTAAAGGGGAGCCGCCCTGTAGGTTTAGGTGGTCTTCTATAAGCATCATCTCACCTTTTTTAAAGTTGAGGTTAATGGCGCCAGAGGCATTAGAAATNAGCAAATGCTTAATGCCTAATCCATGCATGACCCGAATAGGGTAGGTAACGTCTAATAAGTCATAACCTTCATAAATATGAAACCGGCCTTGCATGACCACTACTTTTTTTCCTCCTAAACTGCCGTAAAGTAATTTGCCTGAATGAAATTCAACAGTAGCTAATGGAAAAAAAGGAATTTGATTGTAGTGGGCTTCTATGGTTTCTACCAAGTGATTGACCAGTTGCCCCAGCCCAGTGCCCAGGACAATNCCNACTTCTGGTTGGTCAAATCCTTTTTCTTTTAAATAGGCTATTGATTCTTCTAAGTGCTTTGGTATCATAAGGAAGGAATATAGGGTAAAAATACAGGAATTTCTGCTAGGTCTTCAAGGGTATCTATATCATTTTTTTCTTGGAGCACCTGGTAAGTGCATGTCAAACGTTCTATGCTTTTTGAAAGCACCTCATGGGTGCTCCAAGGAATATTTTGGAAGAGTTCAGGCCTTGTTTGGGAGAGNCCAATGAGATAATACCCGCCGTCTTGGGCAGGGCCAAAAACCACGGAGTCCTTTTCTAATGCATGAAAAGCCTCATTAATATCGCTGGCCTCTAAAGAGATCAAATCCGTCCCAATAAGTACAATTTTATGGTAACCTTTTTTAAATCCGGCTTCAAATGCGGCCAGCATTTTCTCCCCTAAAGAGCCATTTATTTGTTTGTTCTTATGGAAAAACCTAGGATCCCATAAGTCTTCATTGTCAATAAAATCAGTATAAAACACTTCTTTATCTACTTTTAAATTGCGGGTGGTTTGGGCCGTATGTTGTAGTAATATACGGTACACGGCCAAGGCATTTTCTGGGCCAATGCCCTTGGCTAGTCTAGTTTTACATTGACCAAGTACTGGATTTTTAGCAAATATTATTAAGAGGTTTTTAGTCATATCAAAAGATTCCCCGGCTAAGGTCGTAAATATGTAAATTATTAGGAGACCTTTTAGAAAAAAATCTATTTTAGCAAAAACAATTCATTCCTATGCGAAATTCAGCCATTTTCTTATTTCTTTTTTTAGTTTTGGGTAGCTGTAAAAATAGCAGTAAACCTTCAGATTCTATGACTACTTACGACACCCCATTATACCAGGAGCCCCACAGGCCCCAATACCATTTTACCCCCAAAGAAAAATGGATGAATGACCCCAACGGCTTGGTCTACTACAAAGGAGTGTACCATTTGTTTTACCAGTATTACCCTGAAGATATTGTTTGGGGTCCCATGCATTGGGGGCATGCTACCTCTACAGACTTGTTGCATTGGGAGCACAAGCCCATAGCACTTTTTCCAGACCAACACGGTTATATTTTTTCAGGATCTGCCGTGGTAGATTTTGAAAACACTTCTGGTTTAGGAACAATAGAAAACCCGGCTATGGTTGCTATTTTCACTTACCACCTGATGGAGGGCGAAAAAGCAGGAAAAACAGATTACCAGACCCAAGGGATTGCATACAGTTTAGATGGGGGAGACAGCTGGGAAATGTACCAGGAAAACCCAGTGATAGGCAATCCAGGGATAAAAGATTTTAGAGACCCTAAAGTTTTTTGGAATGAAAAAACCAATGCATGGACCATGCTTTTAGTAGCAGGAGATCACTTGCAAATTTGGGGATCTGAAAATCTAATAGATTGGAACAAGCAGAGTGAATTTGGTAAAAACCAAGGGGCTCACGGAGGTGTTTGGGAGTGTCCAGACTTATTTTCCTTTACAGATGAAACCAGTGGAGCAGAAAAATGGGTGTTGTTTATAAGCATCAACCCAGGTGCACCCAATGGTGGGAGTGGCACCCAATATTTTGTGGGAGATTTTGATGGCAAGACTTTCACCTCTGATCAAGAAGAAGACCAGTGGGTAGACTGGGGTACTGACAATTATGCCGGAGTGACCTATAACCACACCCCAGATGGAGCGCGGTTGTTTATAGGTTGGATGAGTAATTGGTTGTACGCTCAAAACACCCCCACAGAAAGATGGCGCAGCGCAATGACCCTACCGAGAACCCTTTCTTTAAAAGACATAGAAGGCGTTCCAACACTCTTTAGTACTCCAGCTCCGGTATGGGACAATATTGGAAAAGACCAAAAAGGAAAAGATGTTTCCGTACCAGCAGGGCAAAGTATAGTCACTTATTCAGAAGACCTAAACCAATCTAAAATAGATTTTGTTTGGGATGGTTCTGCCATGAGTTTCTCATTTGTGAATCAGAAACAGGAGTTGTTAAGTGTTCATTTAGATCCAGAAAACCAGCAGATGTCTATAGACAGAAGCGCTAGTGGATTAGTAGACTTTCAAGAAGATTTTAAAAATATTCAAATAGGGCCCATTGGAGATTTGCCCAATACGGAAATTCCAGTATCTATATTTCTAGACCAATCTTCTATAGAGGTTTTCTTGAATGGTGGTCAAAAAGTCATGACGGCACAGTTTTTTAATACCAACCCATACAATCAATTGAAAATTGAAAATAAAGGCACAGAAAAGGCTGTTTTTAAAGGCTTAAAAATCACCCCAATTCATAGTATTTGGGGGCAGGATTAGACTGTTTTTATTATAAACCAGGATTTAGAAGTATAAAAACCAAATCAAAAAAGCCACTTTTTTAATCGCGCTAAATAGCAGCAATCGTTTGGTGTTTTTGTTCCAAAGGGGCTTTTTCATGATGGGATTTGCTTGTTTTTAATTACTTTCACTCAAATATATGCAAAAAACACCACTATGAAAATCCCTTTTTTTACGTTCTTATGTTGCGTTTCATTTATAGGTATACTCCAGGGCCAAACACTGGTTAATCCTGTGATTAAAGGTTTTGGAACTATTGGCGACGCACCCATGGCCGCTGAAAAGCCAGACCCCAATATGGTGTATAACATTGTGGTAGATGTGGCTACTGGAGATGAAGACAAAAGCCAAGTTTTCTTTGCGCTAAATAATCTAGCGCGACTCATGAACCTTCACGTCATGGGTGGTGTCCCTCCAGAGCAATTAAATGTGGTTGTAGCCATTCACGGCTCCGCCATATGGTCCGTAATGAACGATCAAGCTTACACCAAACGATATGGAATTGCCAACCCGCACAGTCCATTATTTGAAGAACTCTTGGCTCAGGGCGTTAAAATTGTCGTTTGTTCCCAGTCTATGTTTAAAAGAAAAATAATGCCAGAGGAATTGGCCCCCGGTTTAGAAATGGCCACCTCTGCACTTACCGTACTTACCACATACCAACTCAAGGGATACGCCTTACTAAAATTCTAGGCTAAGGCCTACGGCCGATGCTTATTTGGTTTTCGCGAGACAATTTTGCACAAAGCACCATTATTTGCTCCAATAATCCAACACCAAAACATCATCTACATGCCCATCCAATAAGGCCACAAAAGCCATGTGATCTGGATGAGGTAAATAAGTAGCCCTGTCTACTTCACTTTCAAAAGTCACAAAAAAGCAGTGGGTAAAGCCTTTGTCTAATCCTTCGGGACTATTGTTTAAGCCCCATTCAAAATCCTTTATTTCCTTTATTTTAGAAGGCAAAGCAATAAAGGCAGACTCAATTTTTTTAAGATCAGCACTGCTAGAAGATTCTTTAAATTTAAATAGCACAATATGTCGCAGGGATTCTCTCATGGTGTTTTTGGCGTGTATTTGATCTTTGTCTTGGTTTGTTCTATTCACACAACCACAAAGCAAGGCAAAAGCAAAAAGCAATAAAAGATAGTTTTTCATCTGTTAAAGTTATTGTTTTTTAATTCAGATTAAATTGAATAAAGGTGTTTATGTTGAATAGGTACTTTAAAAATAGCTTCGCCTCTCTCCCTACCAGGAGATAGCTTCGCCTTTACAGGCTTCGCTGTTCCTTTGGCCCCTCTGTTGAAAATACAAAAACCACTTGCTTCGCAAGCGTATGTTTTTTTATCCCTCTTCGCTTACAAAAGCAAGCTTTTGACACTTATAGGCATAAAAAAACCCACTCCTAGGAGTGGGTTTTTGTGCTTTAAGTGGTGCCTCCAGGAATCGAACCAGGGACACATGGATTTTCAGTCCATTGCTCTACCAACTGAGCTAAGGCACCATGCTATTAAGCGGATGCAAATATAATTTCTAATTTAGGATATACAAACAAAAAGAGAAAAAAAGGCAATTGTTTTTTTAGATTTCACATCTTTGTAGCATGAAACTAGTGCTAGACATAGGTAATACCTTTGGTAAGTTGGTGATCTACAGGCAAGAAGATGAGGTGTTTAGAGCTCAATTTGAGCACAAAGACATGTACACAACACTTGTTGGTTTGTTTTTTGATTTTCCAGGTATAAAACAGGCTATTTTGTGCTCTGTAGTCGTTGTTGATCCGAAAACTCGTCTTTTTTTGAAGGAAAAAACAATTCTTTTGGAGGTGAATAGTGAAATGAAGCTACCATTTGAAAACAAATATGAGACCCCAGAAACTCTAGGGGCAGACCGAATTGGTCTGGTAGCTGCAGCTTCGTTCAAATACCCAGGAAAAAACTGTTTGGTGGTAGACGCGGGCAGTTGTGTGACCTATGATTTTATTTCATCAGATGGAATCTACCGGGGTGGCGCAATTTCCCCAGGGTTACAAATGCGTTTTAAAGCCATGCATGATTATACAAACAAATTGCCATTTGTTACTTTAAATGAGGCATTTATTGCCCTAGGCACAAATACTCAGAACAGCATTTTAGCTGGAGCTGTCAATGGATTGGTCTTTGAAATAGAAGGTTGGCAAAGCAGTTTTGGGAGTACACATAAAGATTTAACACTTATTTTAACAGGTGGAGACGCACAATTCTTGTCTAAACGACTAAAAAATACCATATTTGCCCATTCTAATTTTCTGGTACAAGGCTTATGCCAATTGCTTGATTATAACACGCTTTAGATGTTTAAAAAGTTATTCTTCACCCTTGTTATTTGTCTATTTATAAAAACTAACGCCCAAGACGGCACGGTTTCTCCCTATTCATATTTTGGTTTGGGCACTTTTAATCCTGCGAATACGGTGGAGAACAATGCCATGGGGGGGTTAAGTATCTATGGGGATTCCATTCATGTAAACCTTCAGAACCCAGCTTCTTATGGTCTCTTGAAGCTCACCACTTATACTGTGGGTGTTTCTCACCGAAGAATGGCCTTGACTTCAGATACCCAAGAAAAAAGCACTGCCTTAACAGCTATTGATTATTTGTCTGTAGCTATGCCCATAGCGGAAAACATTGGTATTGGTTTTGGTATTACACCAGTTACCTCTATGGGGTATATTTTAAATTCTAGCGCAGAAAATGCCAATGGTGAAACCATTACAAATGTTTTCTCAGGAGACGGAGGGCTCAGTAAAATATATTTCTCATTAGGTGCTGCGCCAATAAAAAACTTTACGGTAGGGGCTTCTGCTTTTGCTAATTTTGGGACTGTAAATAAAGAAAGGGTACAGTCTTTGAGTTCTGTATTGTTTGGAACCATAGACCGAAGAACTTCAAGAATGAATGGTTTTAATTTTCAGATGGCGGCCAATTACACGCCAAATATTACAGATAAACTGACTTTGTACACTTCTTTTGTTCATACAACAGGGTTGGACTTGAAAGCGAGTAATACGCAACAAGTAGGTTCGCTCTCATTGGTTAATGGGTCAGAATTAGAAGTCTCTGACTTAGACCTGGAGGCCTCCAATTTAAAAAACAATACCGTTAAAATTCCTTCTGTTACAACTTTAGGTCTTGGGATAGGAGCAGACAAAAAATGGCTATTAGGGGCTTCTTATACCATTCAGGAGATGGGTAGTTTTAGCAGTACTTTTCTAAGCCAATCAAATGTGGCATATTCTGATGCATCTACCCTTAGGGTGGGCGGTTATTATGTGCCTGATTACGCTCCATTTGCTTCATTTTTTAAGAGAGCGACTTATCGCTTTGGAATTAGATTGGTCAATACAGGGATGCAGGTAAACAATCAGGCTATTAAGGATTTTGGCACAAATATTGGTGTAGGTTTACCAATGGGAGGCACTTTTTCTAATTTGAACATCGGGATTGAAATGGGTGCTTTAGGTACCTCAAAGGCCGGTTTGATTAAAGAAAATTACTTGAGCCTTCGCGTTGGACTCTCATTAAATGACAGATGGTTCTTGAAAAGAAAAATAAATTAATTATTTTTAGCCCTTATTTTTATAATTAACCACAATACATAACACCACCATGAAAAAGAAACTGCACATATTGACCATAGCCCTAATTGGTTTCGTTGGCGTTTTTAAATTACAGGCGCAAGACTGTGCAACCAATTTATCTATCTACTCAGAATTTGTAAAAGTGAAAAATTACGATTCAGCCTATGAGCCATGGAAGATAGTATACGAGGCGTGTCCAGAATTAAATCCTGCTAACTTTGTGTACGGGGAACGAATTTTAAAGTATAAAATTCAAAATAGCGCAGGAGATGAAAAGAAAGCTTTTGTAGATCAGTTACTTGCTTTGTATCCAAAATACAGAGAAATCTTCCCTGAAAGAGAGGCTTTGGCAGACATGCTTATTGACCAAGCCATGTTAAAAAATGACGAGAAGATTGCCACTACAGAAGAAATTTTCTCGATTTTAGACCAGGCATTTAACCAAGACCGTATTCATTTTACTAATGCGAAAGCACTTTATGTGTATTTTTCATACTTAGTAGATTTGAATGCTGCGGGTATAAAAGATTTAGACGCTGTGTTTGAGACATATGATCAGGTAGGTTCTAAAATAGAAGAAGAAGTAGAGTCTCTTAATCAAATGGTAAACAAATTACAGGCCAAAGAAGATGCTGGTAATATATCTTCTAGAGAAAAAAGACAATTATCGATTGCAGAGAGTAAATCAGAAACTTTTGTAAAGATTAATGAAAGTATAGACACCAAGCTTGGAAATTTAGCCAACTGTGAAAACTTAATTCCGCTTTACGAGAAGAATTTTGAAGAAAAGAAAACTGATGTAAAATGGGTTAAATCTGCTGTAGGTAGAATGTACAGCAAAGAGTGTACTGAAGACCCATTATTTGTTAAATTAGTTGAAGCCCAAAACGCTTTAGATCCAACTTCAGATACGTATTTTTATTTAGGCTTACTTAAAATGAATGCAAGAAATAGCCAAGGAGCTGTAGCAGACTTTAATAAGGCGGTAAGTTTAGAGTCTGACACTAAAAAGAAAGCCAACATACTTTATAAAATTGCCACAATTTATAAGAAGGGCAATAAGAGTTTGGCTAGAAACTACGCTCAGAAATCTATAGACAATAATCCTTCAATGGGAAAAGCTTATTTACTCATTGCTGGATTGTACGCAGAATCTGCTAACGAATGTGGGAGCACTACTTTTGAGAAAAGAGCTATTTATTGGAAGGCAGCTGAAGTGGCTAAAAAAGCAGCTCGTGTAGACTTATCTTTAAGAAGTAGGGCAAATCAAACGATTGAACGTTATATGGCATTAGCGCCATCTAAAACAGATATTTTCTCTTCAGGTTTGGCGGGAAAAACAGTTACTTTTAACTGCTGGGTAGGTGGTAGCGTTGCGGTGCCAAACCTATAAATGAAAGACATAAGAACCTTTAAGTATTTAAAAAGTATTGCCATTACATTTGTAACGGCAATACTTTTTTTTAGTTGTAATTCAAATGAAGGGACAGTTGTTTTTGAAGACCCAAAGGTGTCTCCTCAGGGGGTAGCGGAAAATTTTATATTGTATTATACTGAAACAGCTGTGTTTTCTGAAATACCGATGGAAGTGGCCATGGGCGGGGCATTAAAAAAAGATGCCAGGCTTATTGCTATTTTGAGGAGTTCAAAAAGTATGGATTACCAACATTTGGCATTCCCATACAGGACTTTTCCAGATGGACTCGTTTTGGAGGTGTTTGATTCAGAAGGCAAGAAAAGCGTGGTTAAATCCGATTATGGGATTATTTATTCTGCTACAAATGTAATAGATTTGAGGGGTAATGTGGTCATTACTACACATGACGGGAAGCAGTTGGAAACCCCACAATTATACTATGATCAAATAGGAGAATGGATTTTTACCGAAGAAAAATTCACCTATACCAATCCAGAAAACCAAACCATTATGGATGGAAAAGGTATGGACTTTAATAGAGATTTTAGTTTTTTAAATGCCCACAAAACTTTTGGGTATATGACCATTAAAGATACAGAAAGCGATGATTAGAATTTTAAAATATACAGAGTACTTATATTTAATAGTGGCTGTTTTCTCCCTAGTTAAAGTGATCAAGCTTTGGGGAAGTTCATTAGAGGAAATAGGTATTTTCTTGCTCTTTGGTGCTGTTTCAATTGGGATGTTCTTCTTTAGAAGAAATTACAGGTTGAAATTTGAAAAAAGACAAAACGAAAATAAAAAATAGTGGACTCAGACGTCATAATTATTGTAGTATCTCTCTTCTTTTCCGCCTTTTTTTCTGGGATGGAGATTGCTTTTATTTCAGCGAATAAAATTCATATTGAGATAGAAAAAAAACAAGAGGGGTTTCTGTCTAAAATCCTGACTAGGTTAACCAAAAGACCTTCGAAATTCATCGCTACCATGTTGATTGGTAATAATGTAGCCTTGGTTATATACGGTTTATTCATGGGAGACTTACTCATGGGACTATTTGAAAAATGGGCACCTTTAACATCTCCAGCATTAAGTTTATTTTTTACAGACTTTAGTTTACTTACACAAACGGTAATTTCTACGCTAGTTATTTTACTCACGGCAGAATTTTTGCCTAAAGTACTGTTTCAGATTTATGCCAATACTTTGATCAAGGCCCTAGCATTTCCAGCCTATGTGTTTTATTTTATTTTTTCACAGGTATCTAATTTTGTGATCTTTATTTCAGATTTGATTTTAAGGGTGATTTTTAAAACTTCTGGAGATTCAGTTCCATTGGCCTTTAGTAAATTGGAAATTGGCGACTATATTACGGAGCAAATGGAGGCAGTTGCGACCGAGGACGAGGTAGATTCTGAAATTCAAATATTTCAAAATGCGTTAGAATTCTCTGCAGTAAAAGCTAGAGATGTAATGGTGCCAAGGACAGATTTGTGCGCAGTGGAAATACATGAAAGTCCAAAGAATTTAGTGAAGATTTTTACAGAGACAGGATTTTCAAAATTGTTGGTGTACAAAGATACCATAGACAATATTATTGGCTACGTTCATTCCTATGAGCTTTTTAAAAAGCCCCAAACNATTAAGAGCATGCTTTTGCCTATTGAGTATGTGCCAGAGACCATGTTAATTAATGATATATTGAATGTACTGACCAAGAAGAGAAAGAGCATAGCCATTGTATTGGATGAGTACGGAGGAACTTCAGGGATGGTTACCGTAGAGGACATTGTAGAGGAATTGTTTGGAGAAATAGAAGACGAGCATGACAGCACAGACTTAATTGAAGAACAATTGTCTGAAAACACCTATAAATTCTCTGCAAGACTAGAAGTGGATTATCTCAATGAAACCTATCATTTAGATCTTGAAGAGCGAGACGAATACGGTACTTTGGGTGGGTTAATTGTTCATGTGACAGGCGAGATTCCTACCTTAAATGAAAGTATTATTATTGGCTTTTATTGTTTTACTATTTTGGAGGTTTCAGGTAATAAAATAGATTTGGTCTCNTTAGAGGTGCTTGAAAAGGAATAAAGCACTTTATAAAAGTTTAAAAATTAGAAGAAGCGAATAAAATTTAAAAAGAAAATGGTATTTTCGCCAACTGATTAAAAGATATTTAGAAAATGGCAGTATTAGAAAAAATAAGACAGAGAACCACGG